>OKWG01000418.1_pt1 | contig 15667 bp, 9 predicted proteins | sample 1607091 | NCBI WGS metagenome assembly OKWG01 (sample SAMN04414080, study PRJEB24778) | human gut metagenome | material: faecal | host: Homo sapiens
CTCGAAGAGAACACCGTGGACGAAGTTCTCGCTATTTTGAAAGCGGAGTTTGAAGAGTAATCCGTTTTCGGGACCGATACAATGCGGTCTTTGTGCCTTTGTCGGAGGCATCTTTAATTCTTCCATTATTTATAAACTAAAACTGAGTATGTCGATAAGGTTAAATAAAGTAGCAAGAGACTTGAATGTAGGAATTCAGACGGCGGTCGAATTTCTTCAAAAGAAAGGTTTTACGGTTGAAGCTAACCCTAACACCAAGATAACCGACGAACAGTATGCACTGCTTGTCAAGGAGTTCAGTAAGGACAAAAATTTGAAACTCGAATCGGAGAGCATTAGTCTTGAACGTCATAAGGAAAAGAGCAAGGCGACATCGGCTACCGAATCGGAGGAGGGGAATTCTTCATCGGCAATAAAGGAAGAACCGAAGGAGCTGAAAACAATTATTCCCGAGACACAACGCCCGAAAGTGGTCGGTCAAATAGATCTCGACGCGTTGAATCGTCCGAAGTCGTCCGAACATAAAAAGGAAAGTCCGGTAGAGAAAAAAGAGCCGGTTAAATCGGAGGAGAACAAGGCCGAAGTGAAAACGAAAGAGGAAAAATCAGAGCCGGCGGTGTCGGTCCGTGAAGAAGTGAAGCCTGCCGAAGAAGAGAACAAGCCGGTCGCTGAACCTAAACAAGAGGTTGTCTCTCAATCGAACCCAGAACCTCAAATAGTTGAACCGAAAGTAAAAGAGGCGGTTGTCGAGCAAGAGGTTAAAGAAGAAAAGGAAGTTGAGGAATCCCGTGAAGACGAGGTGTTTACCATTAATCGTCCGGCGTTTACCTCGAATATCAATGTCGTCGGTAAAATAGATCTCGATGCGTTGAATCAACAGACTCGTCCGAAGAAAAAGACGAAAGAGGAAAAACGTAAAGAACGGGAGAGTAAAGAGAAACAGAGACAAGAATCACACAAGGCTGCCGGTGGCGACGATGCTAATCAGCAAGGTGGTGAACGTAGGAAGCGTCAACGAATCAGTAAAGAAAAGGTAGATATATCGAAAAGCATTTCATCGATGGGTGGACAACCCTCCCGTGGAGGAAATGGTAAAAATAACGGAGGAAATAGACCGAATAAACAAAAACAACGTCCTATAAAGGCCGAGGTGAGCGAGGAAGATGTACAAAAGCAGATAAAAGAGACATTGGCTCGCCTCACCAATAATACAAAAGGACAGAAGAAATCGGCCAAATGGCGTAAGGAAAAACGCGAGGCTTTCTCGAATCGCGAACGTGAACTCGCCGAAATGGAGGAAGCTGAAAGTAAAGTGTTGAAGCTGACGGAGTTTGTTACGGCAAACGATTTGGCTTCGATGATGAATGTTCAGGTGAACGAGGTTATCGCTACCTGTATGAGTATCGGCATGATGGTGTCGATCAATCAGCGTCTTGATGCCGAGACGATCAATATCGTTGCGGAAGAATTCGGTTTTAAGACCGAATATGTAAGCGCCGAGGTGGTCGAGGCTATTCATGAAGAAGAGGATAGGGAAGAAGATTTGACATCTCGTCCTCCTGTTGTGACCGTGATGGGACACGTGGATCATGGTAAAACTTCATTGCTCGACTATATTCGCAATTCGAATGTGATTGCCGGGGAAGCCGGAGGTATCACTCAGCATATCGGTGCATATAATGTGAAATTGGAAGATGGACGTCGTATCACTTTCCTCGATACTCCGGGTCACGAGGCATTTACGGCTATGCGTGCCCGCGGAGCTCAAATGACCGATATCGCCATTATTATCGTCGCTGCCGACGACAATGTAATGCCCCAAACTGTGGAGGCCATCAATCATGCTTCGGCAGCCGGTGTTCCCATTGTGTTCGCTATCAATAAGATCGATAAGCCGAATGCCAATCCTGACAAGATTAAAGAGGAGTTGGCTAATATGAACTACCTCGTAGAAGATTGGGGCGGTAAATATCAGTCGCAGGAGATTTCGGCTAAAAAAGGAACCGGAGTACATGAATTGATGGAAAAGGTTTTGTTGGAGGCCGAATTGCTCGACTTAAAAGCGAATCCCAACCGGAGGGCTACCGGTTCGATTATCGAGTCCACATTGGATAAAGGGCGTGGATATGTTGCTACCGTATTGGTGCAAAACGGGACTTTGCATAAAGGCGATGTCGTGTTGGCGGGAACCAATCACGGAAAGGTAAAAGCTATGTTCAACGAAAGAAATGCCCGTATCGAAGTTGCCGGTCCGTCGGCTCCCGTTCAGATTCTCGGTTTGAACGGTGCTCCTCAGGCAGGTGATGTGTTCCATGTGATGGATACGGAGCAAGAGGCACGCGAGATTGCCAATAAACGCGAACAATTGCAGCGCGAATTGGGCTTGCGTACTCACAAGTTATTGACTCTCGACGATATAGGTCGTCGTATAGCTGTCGGCAATTTCCAAGAGTTGAATTTGGTTGTGAAGGGCGATGTGGACGGATCGGTGGAGGCTTTGAGCGATTCGCTTATCAAACTATCCACCCCCGAAATACAAATCAATGTATTGCATAAGGCCGTAGGACAAATATCCGAATCGGATATTACGTTGGCCGCCGCATCCAATGCTATTATCATCGGATTCCAAGTGAGACCCTCCGTGGCTGCTCGCCGATTGGCCGAGAAAGAAGGAGTCGATATACGTCTCTATTCGATCATCTACGATGCTATCGAGGAGGTTAAATCGGCTATGGAAGGTATGTTGTCTCCCGAAATCAAAGAGGAGATATTGGGTACGGCCGAGGTTTTGGAAACTTATCATATCACGAAAGTCGGTACGGTTGCCGGCTGTATCGTGAAAGAAGGTAAGCTGAAACGGTCGAGCAAGATACGTTTGATACGAGACGGTATCGTGATTTATAGCGGAGATTTGGGCTCTCTGAAACGCTTCAAAGACGATGTTAAAGAGGTGACTACGGGATTTGAATGCGGATTGAACATCACGAACTACAACGATGTTAAGATAGGCGATCTCGTAGAGGCTTATGAGGAGGTAGAAGTGAAAAAGACGCTTTAAGAAAGAAACGTTTTTCGGGAATAGAGAGGCTGCCTCGTAGGTACGGGGCAGCCTTTGTTATCGCCTTTGACGGATAATAAGACGGAAATACGGAGTATTCAAAATAAAAAAGTAATTTTGCAGGGTTAAGAATCGGGAGTGTGAAAGATGAATTATGTTGATTTTACTATCCTATTGATCGCCGTTGTAGGTTTTCTGTACGGACTCATCAAAGGGGTTATCCGTCAGGTAGGTTCGTTGGGCGGGTTTATCGCAGGTATGGTCGTCGCCCGGTTTTTCGGAGGTTCGTTCTCTGCATTGTTGAGGGAGATGTTCGATTTGCCTGAGGGTGTAAGCCGGGTTATCGCATATTCGTTATTGTTCCTTATCGTTTACATTATATGCGTTCAACTGATGAGGCTGATACATCACATTACGCATCATGTGGCATTGGGGTGGCTCGATAGATTGGCCGGGGCTTTGTTCGGCGCCGTCAAATATTTGGTCATATTGAGTATAGTGCTTAATCTCGTCCATATTATTGATCCTAAGGGTAAACTGATTCCGGAAAAAGAGACGGCTTCGTCACAGTTCTATGGATATACATTGCGTGTAGCTCCGTTGCTCTTTTCGATGGCACAAGAGCAGTTCGTTTCGGAAACCAAACCGACGAGGGGATTGTTTATACCTTATTCGATATGCAACGAGCCGTATCTCTGTTGTGAAAATTGTAAAGCAGATTAAAAATGAAACAGGATAATTCGAATGAAATATTAAACGACGTTACTACTAACGATTATAAATACGGATTTGTAACCGATATAGAGACAGATATTATTCCTACCGGATTGAACGAGGATATTATCCGCCATATTTCGGAGAAGAAAAAGGAGCCGGAATGGTTACTTGAATTCCGTCTGAAAGCATACGCTTACTGGAAAACGCTCGAAATGCCGCATTGGGCTCATTTGAATATTCCCGATATAGATTATCAGGCTATCAGTTATTATGCTGCTCCCAAGACCAAAGAGGCTCCGAAAAGCCTCGATGAAGTGGACCCTGAGCTACGCAAGACATTCGACAAGCTGGGAATTTCGCTCGAAGAACAGATGAAACTGTCGGGTATAGCGGTCGATGCGGTGATGGATAGTGTGTCGGTACGGACGACTTTCCGGGAAAAACTGGCCGAATTGGGTGTGATTTTCTGCTCGTTCAGCGAGGCGGTGAAAGATTATCCCGATTTGGTGAAACGTTATTTAGGCTCGGTCGTTTCGTATCGGGACAATTTTTTTGCAGCGCTTAACTCGGCCGTATTCAGTGACGGCTCGTTCGTTTATATTCCCAAAGGAGTCCGGTGTCCTATGGAATTATCTACCTATTTCCGTATCAACGCCGCTAATACGGGACAGTTCGAACGAACATTGATTGTTGCCGATGACGACAGCTATGTGAGCTATCTCGAAGGTTGTACGGCTCCTATGCGTGATGAGAATCAATTGCACGCAGCTATCGTGGAAATTGTAGTGCATGATCGTGCCGAAGTGAAATATTCGACCGTGCAGAATTGGTATCCGGGCGATAAGGACGGGAAAGGCGGTATCTATAATTTCGTGACGAAGCGAGGCATGTGCAAAGGCGATCACTCTAAGCTCTCTTGGACGCAGGTGGAGACGGGGTCGGCCATTACTTGGAAATATCCCAGTTGTGTGCTGGCGGGCGATCATTCGGTCGGGGAGTTTTATTCGGTGGCTGTTACCAATAACTATCAGCAAGCCGACACAGGAACGAAGATGATACATATCGGGAAGAATACCCGTAGTACGATCGTATCGAAGGGTATTTCGGCGGGTCGTAGCCAGAATAGCTATCGAGGACTCGTGAAAGTGTTGCTGAGTGCCGAGAATGCAAGGAACTTTACCCAGTGTGACAGCTTGTTGTTGAGTTCCGATTGCGGGGCACATACTTTCCCGTATATGGAGATTCTGAATGATTCGGCCGTGGTAGAGCATGAAGCGACTACTTCGAAAATCAACGAAGACCAAATATTCTATTGTAACCAGCGTGGAATCCCTACCGAGGATGCCGTAGGTCTTATCGTGAACGGATATGCCAAAGAGGTAATGAATAAACTGCCTATGGAGTTTGCCGTTGAAGCGCAAAAACTATTGCAGATCTCGTTGGAAGGTTCGGTAGGTTAAGGAAAATAGTAGAGTGATATGAAAAGGATTGCGTATCGTTTTTTTCTCATTGTGTTATTGAGTGTTTTGGCTGTGGAGGTTTTTCCTGTTTCGGCGCAAGAGGACTCGTGGTTCGATGAAGGGAATTACGATGAAGAATGGCTTGACAAGAATTTCGATAACGATGTGATGATTATTTCCACGCCCGAGGAGTTCGCTGCTTGGGGGGCGGCCATGAATAGATGGTCGTGGAATTATCCGGATAAAACCGTTCGGTTGACGGCCGATATAGATATGTCGGCACATAAATGGATAACACCTTCTGACGGGAAGTTCGGTGTCTATTTTAGTGGTGTATTCGATGGTAACGGACATACGATTAGCGGTTTGACGGTGATACCGGTAGAAGATGTCGGAGGATATGGCGATGACCATAAGCGTATTTCGGCCGGTTTGTTCGGTATGGTTCGAGATGCCGAGATAAGGGATTTGACATTAGATGAGACTTGCCGGGTAGAAGTGTCTGAAATGTATTCTTTTTCTTTCGGGGACTTGGATTTGGAGTTGGGTGCGATAGCGGCATCGGGTTATGAGTCGTGTTTTGTTCGTTGTGTCAATCGAGCCGATGTCGTGGTTACTTCTGTAATATGGGGTAGCGATACCCATGAGACCTTTTGCTCGGTGAGTGGAATTGTGGCTCATGCCGATGGTGTGAAACTCATCGGCTGTTCCAATGAGGGGCATATGACCGTAGATGTTCACAGCGATATGGCCGACATAAGGGTGTCGGGTCTTGTGGGTAGATGCGGACCGGTTTATGGTAAAGAGAATCGTATTGTCTCTTGTACGAACCGGGGAAATATTTTCGTATCGGGCAATACTTCGGGAAGTGTGTCGGTAGGCGGACTTTCGAGCAATTATACATTTCGTATAGACAGTTGCGAGAACCATTCGGTCGTTAAGGTGAATGCCCATGAAGGGAGTGCTTATGTCGGCGGGGTTTCCTCGGCGAGCATGGGTATAACGTACAGTTTCAATAGGGACTCCGTGATTTGTGAAAGCGATGGTTTTGAAGTACAGGTAGGAGGCGTTTGCTCCTATTCTTATAATAGTTCGCAAACCGATTCGTTGTACACTTGTGGCAACGAGGGTGAGATCGAGGTTAAATCGAATGGTTCGATGTTGTCGGTCGGGGGAGTGATGGGTCAGAATACCGGGTGCCTGATTGTAGATTGCTGGAATCGTGGAGGTTTGAAAATAGAAAGTTCGGCTCCCCGCTCTTCGTCCGGTTGGAATGCTATTTATGCGGGTGGACTGGTCGGATATTGTGAAAAGCCGGTGTACAATAGCTATAATCGAGGAAATATCTCTTTAATCGACGCACATATAGATGTGGAAGGTTCTTCACAGGGAAGCGTCGGAGGCTTGGTTGGAAAGGCTTATAAGTTATTGTGGAATAGTTATTCGACAGGCGATGTATACAGCGATGTCGCTGGTGTCAAGGTGTGCCGGTTGAGTGAATCGAATGTACATTCTTGTTATTATAACAGCGATGCAGTCATAGAAGGTGCGGAGGTCGATGAACAAGGCACTGCATATCGTAGGGCTGAGATGCAGTCTGCCGGAAGCGGTTTTTTGGAAGCGTTGAATAATAATGCGACGGAAGGTGGTGCTTCGTGCCGGAATTGGGGATATATTCCCGGGGAAAACGACGGTTATCCGGTGCATATCGACCGTATTGTCGATGGAGTGGATTCGCCGGCAGATCATTCGGTGGGTCGAGTGTACGCTGCAAACGGACGTTTGTTCGTACAAAGTGATCGGTCGATGCAGTTGCCTGTTTACAAAGTGACGGGACAAATAGTGAAGATAATGAATGTAGTTGAGGGCTTGAATACCGACTATTTGCCTTGTGGTGTATATGTCGTGGCGGGACAAGTAGTTGCGGTAACGGCAGGGAATAAATAAAGAAAAGAATAAAACGAAATATCTATGTTGAAGATTGAAGATTTACATGCCAGCATAAATGGCAAAGAGATATTGAAAGGTATAAACCTCGAAGTGAAACCGGGCGAGGTGCATGCGATTATGGGGCCTAACGGTTCGGGGAAAAGTACGCTTTCCGCCGTATTGACCGGTAATCCGGCTTATGAGGTGACTCGTGGCTCGGTCGAGTTTTATGGGAAAGACCTTTTGGCTTTGTCACCCGAGGATCGTTCTCACGAAGGTATATTTTTGAGTTTTCAATATCCGGTGGAGATACCGGGTGTGAGTATGGTTAATTTTATGCGCACGGCTGTGAACGAGCAACGCAAGTACAGAGGCCTTGAACCATTGTCGGCTACCGATTTCTTGAAACTTATGCGGGAAAAGCGGGAGATTGTGGAGTTGGATAATAAACTGGCCGGTCGCTCGGTAAACGAGGGTTTTTCGGGCGGAGAAAAGAAACGGAACGAGATATTCCAGATGGCTATGCTCGAACCCCGTCTTTCCATTCTCGATGAGACCGACAGCGGGCTGGACATCGATGCTCTGCGTATCGTTGCCGGCGGTGTGAATAAATTGAAGTCCGAGAAGAATGCGACGATTGTCATCACACACTATCAACGTTTGTTGGACTATATCGCCCCCGATTTCGTCCATGTGCTCTATAAGGGGAGAATCGTGAAATCGGGCGGTCCCGAATTGGCTCTTGAATTGGAAGAGCGCGGGTATGACTGGATAAAAAAAGAGTTGGGCGAAATTTAAGTCGATATGGGTGCAGTACAACAATATATAGATTTATATAGGTCTCAAAAAGATTTGATAAACAACCATTCATCGGCTGTGATGAACGGGTTGCGCGAAGAGGCTGTGGCTTTGTTGGAGAGTCGGGGATTACCCTCTTTGAAAGACGAGGAACACCGGCGGACAGATATAGAGTCGGTCTATTCTCCCGATTACGGGTTGAATCTGGGTCGGATAGATATAGAGACCAATCCTTATGAAGTGTTTCGTTGCGATGTGCCTAATTTGAGTACGTTGCTCTATTTCGTTGTCAATGACTCTTTTTACAAACGGGTTCAGCCGGTATCATCTAAACTCCCTGACGGCGTTTTGGTGGGCAGCCTTTGTGACATGTCCTTGCAATACCCCGATTTGGTATCGCGTTATTACGGAAAGGTCGCCGATATGAAACGAGACGGGACCGTTGCCTTGAACACGGCTTTTGCCCAAGACGGCTTCTTTTTGTATATTCCGGACGGAGTCGTCGTGGAAAAACCGATACAGTTGGTAAATATCCTTCGGGGTAATGTCGATTTTATGGTGAATCGCCGGTTGTTGATAGTCTTGGGGAAACGGGCGCAGGCCAAATTGCTGGTGTGCGATCACTCGGACGAGGCCACCGTTAAATTTCTGTCGTCGCAAGTTTGCGAGATATTCGTGGACGACGACGCTGTGTTCGACTACTACGATATAGAGGAGTCTTCGGAGAATACGTCGAAAGTTTCGTCGGTGTTCGTGCGTCAAGGGGAACGATCTAACGTATTGGTCAATGGTATCGTATTGCATAACGGAGTAACCCGTAATAATTACTATTCGGCTTTTGAAGGAGAGCATGCCGAATTGTCTCTCTGCGGTATGGCTATCGCCGATAAAGGACAGGTCGTCGATACGTATACGCATATAGATCATGCCGTTCCTCATTGCCACAGTAACGAGTTGTTCAAATACGTGTTGAACGATTCGGCGCGAGGTTCGTTCAGCGGACGCATATTGGTCCGACACGGGGCTCAGAAAACCGAAGCCTATCAGAGTAATAAGAATTTGTGTGCATCTCCGCTCGCCAAAATGTACACGAAACCTCAACTCGAAATTTATGCAGACGATGTGAAGTGTAGTCATGGAGCCACGGTCGGTCAGCTCGACCAAAATGCCTTGTTTTATATGCGGTCGCGCGGTATTCCCGAGTCCGAAGCTCGCATGTTGTTGATGTTCGCGTTTACCAACGATGTCATCGAGTTGGTACGGCTCGATGCCTTGAAAGATCGGCTACGCCAATTGGTTGAGAAAAGGTTCCGTGGGGAGTTGGCGAAATGCTCCGGTTGTCAAGCGTGTCATTAAGATTTATGAGAAAGGAGTGCCGTTATGTTTGATGTCGAAAAAATAAGGGAAGATTTTCCTATTCTGAGTCGGGAGATTTCGGGACGACCGTTAATCTATCTGGATAACGGCGCTACGTCTCAGACTCCCAAGTGTGTGGTCGATCATATTGCCGATACTTACTATCGGGTAAATGCAAATGTGCATCGTGGAGTCCATACGCTTAGTCAAGAGGCTACCGATGCCCACGAAGCTGCCCGCCGTCGGGTGCAACAGTTCATCGGGGCCGGTTCGTCTTCGGAAATTATTTTTACAAGAGGAACAACGGAGGCAATCAATTTGGTGGCTTCTTCTTTTGGAGATGAGTTCCTGCACGACGGCGACGAGGTTATTCTCACCGTTATGGAACACCATGCCAATATCGTGCCGTGGCAACTTTTGCAGCGCCGGCGCAATATCAAGCTCCGGGTAGTTCCCATCGACGAACGTGGAGATTTGAACGTCGATACATATAAGTCTCTTTTCAATGAGCATACTCGTTTGGTCGGTGTCGCCCATGTCTCGAATGTATTGGGGACGATTAATCCGGTGCGTGAAATGATCGCTTACGCTCATGCGCAGGGGGTTCCTGTCTTGGTGGACGGCGCACAAGCCGTACCTCATTTGCGGGTGAATGTACAAGAGCTCGATGCCGATTTCTATGTGTTCTCGGCTCATAAAGTATATGGACCTACGGGGATAGGTGTGTTATACGGTAAAGAAAAGTGGCTCGATGCCATGCCTCCTTATCAAGGAGGCGGGGAGATGATCGCTCATGTCGATTTCTCGGGTACGACTTTCGGGGAGTTGCCTTTCAAGTTCGAGGCCGGTACACCGGACTATGTGGGGACGAGCGCTTTTGCGACGGCTTTGGATTATGTCGACCATGTAGGATTGGAATCTATTGCCGCTCATGAAAACGAATTGTTGCGTTATACGACCGATCGATTGCAAGACATAGAAGGTATGCGCATATTCGGTACTTCGGAACATAAAAGTTCGGTTATTTCGTTTTTGGTGGACGGGATACACCATTACGATATGGGTATGTTGCTCGATAAACTGGGTGTTGCCGTTCGCACGGGGCATCATTGTGCGCAACCGTTGATGACCTCTCTCGGTATTGAGGGTACAGTGCGAGCCTCGTTCGCCGCATATAATACGAAAGCCGAAGCCGAAGCATTTGTCGCGGCTGTGAAGCGTGTCGTTCAGATGTTTCGGTAGAACTGGTTTTTATCGGAATCGTTTTTTCCCTTTGAGAAAATAATCTATTGTTATGTTGCGTCCGGATTCGGGGAATGTTTTTAACAAATCGGTATTCGGAAATTCGGTGTATCGTTTGCACATTTGCCGAAAGTCGTTGTGGGCTCGTAGTATGGCACGGGCATGGGAAAACTGGCCTAAAAGGGCGAACCGCACAAAAGCCAGCGTGTCATAAAGCCTGCGGACAAACAGTTTCTTTTTCCCTTCTTTGCAGGGCAGGTTCTTGTGCAACATTAAAAGGTTGTTGCGAAAGTTGAGATAGGTTTTCCGGGGATTGGCGGCATCGAGCGATGCTCCTCCCAAGTGATAGACCGAGCTTTGCGGTACGACAGCGATGCGGTATCCTGCGAGATGGATGCGCCAGCAGAGATCGATCTCTTCCATGTGCGCGAAGAATGAAGGGTCTAATCCTCCGACTTTTTTATAGATTTCGGCGCGAATGAAAAGAGCCGCGCCGCTGGCCCAGAAGATGTCGCATATATCGTCGTATTGTCCCCGGTCGGTTTCGAGGGTATTGAAGATTCTTCCCCGGCAGAACGGGTAACCGTAGCGGTCGATAAATCCGCCGGCCGCACCTGCGTATTCGAATTTTTCACGCCTCCTTAATGACTTGATTTTGGGTTGACAAGCCGCTACATCGGGGTTGTCCTCAGCAAATTCCAACAGAGGTTCGAGCCAGTGTGGAGTGGTTTCGACATCGGAGTTAAGCAATACGGCGTATTTGTAATCCAGCATCTCCAACGCTTTGTTGTAGCCTGCGGCGAATCCGTAATTTTGAGGGAATAGCAGCGTTTTAACTTGTGGAAATTCCTGTTTGAGAACTTCGACCGAGTTATCGTCGGAACCATTGTCAACGACTATGACATCGGCTATATCGGCATTGGTATGGGCACATACCGAAGGAAGAAATTTACGCAGTAAATCCGCTCCATTCCAGTTGAGTATAATGACAGCGATTTTTTTCATATCATGTACCGGGAAAATCCTCGTGTTTGTATTTCCAACGTTTGTGAGTCCACAACCATGCCCACGGATTCCTGAGAATCGTTTTTTCCATGATGGCCGTGTAGCGATCGGTGATTTCGAATTCGGGCAGTTCGTTGGGGCGCAGGGCTATTTCCCGTATAGTCGTTTTGTAGTATCCGCGCTTAACGATTTCGACATCGAAGTAAAGAACGGCGAAATCCGTTTTACGGGCGATTTTTTCGAATCCGGTCAATACGGGAGAGTCTTGCGAAAGGAATCGGGCCCAATGGTGTATATTTGTCGGTGAGGGGGTTTGATCGGACATGAAGCCTGTAATGGACGGTTTGCCCGAACGTTTCATTTGTAAGATGGCTCTTAACGTATCTTGTTTGGCAATACATACGGAACCGAATCGGGAACGAAGTTTCAGGAAAAAACGATCGAACCACTTGTTTTTCAAGGGGCGATATATTTGTGCGAACATGACATCGGGTGTGCGAGTCCACAGCGTTACGGACGGAACCCATTCCCAATTACCGAAATGCCCTAACAGGATAATGATAGAGCGGTTTTCTGCAAAGAGACGGTCTATGATTTCTACCTGTTCGAATTTCATGCGGCGACGCATTTCCTCGTCGGAGATATGCATTAGCTTTATAGTTTCGACGATATAGTCGCAGAAGTGGTGATAAAATTTCTGTTCCAGTTGTTTCAGTTCCTTGTCGGTCTTATCGGGAAACGCTTTGCGCAGATTTTCGGATACTAATTTTCTCCTGTAATGAACGATGTAATATAGAGGGAAATATAAAATATCGGATAGAATATATAGTATCCGCATGGGCAAAATAGCATGCAGTTTGAACCATAGGTAAAGCGGAGAATAGACGATATTTTGAAGAGTCTCTTTTTTCATATCACGAATTTATATTTCGATTGCGAGCAGAGCATCTCCCGACTTGTTAAATTCTCCTAATTTAACAGGGCGACAAGTATTTACCCACTCTTTACGATAGGGCATTTCTACTCGTATGTAGTTATCGGTGAATCCATGCATAGGAGCCCCTTTGCGCGGTTGCTCGAACAATACGGGACGCATTGTCCCTTGAAATTTATAATAGAAGTTGTGCAATTTCTTCTCGGAGATTTCGAGCATGCGACGGCAACGCTCGTGTCTTTCGGGGACGGGAACGACCGGATTGATTTTCAACGCTTGCGTTCCGGGTCTTTCGGAGTAAGTAAACACGTGTAGTTGTGAAATGTCGAGGCTTTCGACGAAACGACGGCTTTCCTCGAACAGTTCTTCGGTTTCGCCCCGTACACCGGTAATGAGATCGACGCCGATGAATGCATCGGGTATCTTTTCCCGTATGGTTTCGATTTTACGGGCAAATAAATCGGTGTCGTAGTGACGGTGCATCAATTTCAAAACGGTGTCGCTACCCGATTGCAGAGGTATATGGAAATGAGGGGCGAATCGGTTCGACCGGGCGACGAACGAAATGATGTCGTCGGTCAGTAGATTGGGTTCTATCGAGGATATACGGTAGTGTTCGATTCCTTCTACTTGATCGAGCGACTCGATGAGGTCGAGAAAGGTTTCTCCGGTTTGTTTGCCGAAGTCTCCTATGTTGACTCCGGTAATGACAATTTCTTTTCCTCCGGACAGGGCTACTTCCCGAGCTTGTTCGGTGAGTTGTTCGATGGTTCCGCTTCGGCTTCTGCCCCGTGCGAACGGAATCGTACAATAGGTACAGAAGTAGTCGCAACCGTCTTGAACTTTTAAAAAATATCGGGTGCGGTCGCCTCGGGAACAAGAGGGAGAGAATTTTTTGATGTCTTTGGTAGGGGTCGTGACGATATTTCCTTTTTGTTTTTTCTGCAAGTCTCCCAAGTATTGCAGGATATCGAGTTTTTGTTCAGCTCCTAAGATCAAATCGACATCGGGAATATGGGATATTTCTTCGGGTTTGAGTTGTGCGTAGCAGCCGGTGACGACGATAAACGCTCCGGGGTGTTGCCGGGCTATCTTACGGATTGTCTGACGACATTTTTTATCGGCCAGTTCGGTTACCGAACAAGTATTGACCACGCAAATGTCTGCTTTCTCTCCCGATCGTACTTTGCGAATACCGTTTTCTTCGAGAATTTTTCCAAGTGTGGAGGTTTCGGCAAAATTAAGTTTACAGCCCAATGTATAGTAGGCCGCTGTTTTATTTTCGAATGTATGGACGTCTATCATATTCAGCCGGTCGTGATGCAAAATAAAAAACAAAGGTACTCATTTCGTTTGAAAATATCTTCCCATAGATTTCTAATAGTTGTTTATGAGGGAACTATTTTGCAAACTATGTTGTATATTTGTCGGCAAATGCACAAATAAACAGGATTTGGTACAACCGAATATCATTTGTTTCTGTTTCCGTTTGTACTATCTTTGTTACCAAACTATTTAAATCTTGAATATGATTCCCGAAAATTTTATAAAGCTATATGAGTCAAGTTTTCGTGAAAACTGGGATTTGCCAGCTTTGACCGATTATAATGAACAACGTACGCTCACGTATGAAGACATGGCGCGAGAAATCGCAAAATTGCATATCCTTTTTCGCCATTGTCAAATCAGAAGAGGCGATAAGATCGCATTAGTGGGAAAAAATACGTCTAACTGGTGTATCGCCTTTATGGCCACCGTTTCGTATGGTGCTATTTTGGTTCCGATCCTTCAAGAGTTCAACCCTCATGATATACATCATATTATCAATCATTCCGATTCGGTGTTGCTGTTTGTCGGCGATCATATTTGGGAAAATATCGAAATGGAGAAGTTACCCGAAGTGAGGGCTGCTATTTCTTTACAAGATTTTTCTTGCCTTGTGCAACGCGATGGCGAGGAGATTGCCAAGTGTTTGCGGGAGATGAAGCGGAAATTCAAAGCTACTTATCCGAACGGTTTCAATAGAGAGGACATCAAGTATGCCGATTTGGATAACGACAAAGTTATTTTGATTAATTATACATCGGGGACAACTGGATTTAGTAAGGGAGTGATGCTAACCGGGAACAATTTGGCGGGAAATGTCATGTTCGGTGTTCGTTCTCACTTGCATTATAAAGGTAGCAAATGCATTTCGTTTCTACCGTTGGCTCATGCTTACGGGTGTGCCTTCGATTTGTTGGTTCCTTTGGCCGTGGGTACACATATCACGTTGTTGGGTAAGATTCCTTCCCCTAAAATTTTGCTGAAAGCGTTGGAAGAGATAAGGCCTAATTTGATTATTTGTGTTCCTCTGATTTTAGAAAAAATTTATAAAAAACAGATACAGCCGTTGCTCAATAAAACGCCTATGCGGTGGGCGTTAAATATTCCTATATTGGACAGTCGGATTTACGGACAGGTGAGGAAGAAATTGATCGATGTTTTCGGAGGCCGATTCGAGGAGGTGATTGTGGGTGGAGCCCCGATAAATAGGGAGGTAGAGACTTTCTTGCATAAAATAAAATTTCCCTTTACGGTGGGATATGGAATGACCGAATGCGCTCCGTTGATCAGTTATACACCCCATCGGGAGTTTAGACCGGGATCGTCGGGGCGGACATTGTTCGGGTATGTAGAGACCAAAATAGATTCTCTCGATCCGGAAAATATTCCCGGTGAAATATGTGTACGGGGCGAACATGTGATGAAAGGTTATTATAAAAACGAGGAGGCGACGAAAGCGGTTCTCGATGAGGACGGGTGGTTGCATACCGGTGATATGGGAACCATAAGCGCCGATGGTACTATTTTTATAAAGGGTCGCTCTAAGACAATGATTCTCACTTCGAACGGGCAAAATATTTATCCCGAGGAAATAGAGGCTAAACTGAATAATATGCCTTTTGTGATGGAAAGCCTAATTGTCGAGCGGGACGGGAAATTAGTCGCTTTGGTATGTCCCGACTATGAAGCGATGGATAGTTACGGTGTCTCTAATAGAGATTTACCGATGGCTATGGAGGAGGTCAGAAATAATTTAAATAAGATGTTGGCTCCATACGAGCAGATTACTCGCATTCAACTTTATCCGAATGAATTCGAGAAAACACCTAAAAGGAGTATAAA
>OKWG01000419.1_pt1 | contig 15620 bp, 10 predicted proteins | sample 1607091 | NCBI WGS metagenome assembly OKWG01 (sample SAMN04414080, study PRJEB24778) | human gut metagenome | material: faecal | host: Homo sapiens
GCATTCCACTTCGCTCTGAAAAAAGCAGCATTACGAAAATAATAAACTTATAATATATTTCAATTATGAAAGTACAAGTAAGCAATACAAACACTCCTAATTGGCGGGATATAACTGTTAAATCACAAGTCCCGACAGATTTGAAATGCTTAGAAATATTAGCTAAAAACCTATGGTGGTCATGGAATAATGAAGCCATAAACCTTTTCAAATCGATCGATAAAGATTTATGGAAATCGGTTCATGAAAACCCCGTTTTATTCCTACAACGCATTGGTTACGAAAAGCTCGAAGAAATAACCAAAGACAAACAAATCATGCGCAACATTCAAGATGTGTATGACAAGTTCGAGAAATATCTACAAGTAGAAAAACGAAAAGACGTTCCTTCCATTTCTTATTTCAGTATGGAGTATGGATTGAGCCACGTTCTGAAAATCTATTCGGGAGGGTTAGGTATCTTAGCAGGAGACTACTTAAAAGAAGCAAGTGACAGTAATATCGATATGACAGCCGTAGGATTCCTATACCGATACGGATATTTCACTCAAACTCTGTCGATGGACGGGCAGCAAATCGCCAACTATGAAGCCCAGAATTTCAATCAACTACCCATCGAGCAATTAACCGAACAAGACGGCAAACCGATGGTTCTCGAAGTTCCCTACCCGGGACGAATCGTCTATGCCCACATTTGGAGAGTAAATGTCGGTCGAATCAAATTATACCTGCTCGACACCGACCTCGATACGAATAGCGAATGGGATCGTCCTATCACTTACCAGCTCTACGGCGGCGACTGGGAAAACCGCATGAAACAAGAATATTTTCTAGGAATCGGCGGTATCTTAATGTTGAATAAATTGGGAATCAAAACCGACCTATACCATTGTAACGAAGGCCATGCGGCATTACTGAATGTACAGAGATTGGTAGACTACGTACAAAACGACCACTTAAAATTTAACGAAGCTCTCGAAGTAGTACGGTCGTCTTCTCTTTATACCGTACACACCCCTGTTCCCGCAGGTCATGACTATTTCGATGAATCTCTTTTCGGGAAATACATGGGAGAATTTCCGGCCAAATTAGGGATAGAGTGGAAAGACCTGATGAATATGGGACGAGAAAATCCCGATACAAACGAAAAATTCTCAATGAGTGTATTCGCTTGCAATTCTTGTCAAGAAGTAAACGGGGTAAGCTGGTTGCACGGTAAAGTTTCACAGAAAATGTTCCAGCCCATTTGGAAAGGATATAGCCCCGACGAATTGCATGTCGGATATGTCACCAACGGTGTACACATGCCCACGTGGGCTGCTTCGGAATGGAAAGAATTCTATGTTAAGACTTTCGGTCCCGAATTCATGTCCCATCAATCCGATCCCAAAATGTGGGAAAAGATTTACGAAGTGGACGACGAAATCATCTGGAACATCAGACAAACTTTAAAAAATAAATTCGTTAAATTCGTCAAAGACGATTTTCGTGAAACTTGGTTGAAGAATCAAGGAGACCCTTCCCGTATTGTTTCGGTCCTCGAAAAAATCAATCCGAACGCTTTACTGATCGGTTTTGCTCGTCGTTTCGCCACTTATAAAAGAGCACACCTGTTATTCACAGACCTTGAACGACTCTCAAAAATAGTCAACAACCCCAATTATCCGGTACAATTTATCTTCTCGGGGAAAGCTCACCCCGCCGACGGAGCCGGACAGGGTTTGATAAAAAGAATTGTGGAAATTTCCCGTATGCCCGAATTCCTCGGTAAAATTATTTTCCTCGAAAATTACGACATGAAAGTCGCCAAACGGCTTATTTCCGGTGTCGATATTTGGTTAAATACCCCTACCCGTCCATTGGAAGCCTCCGGTACATCGGGCGAGAAAGCCGAAATGAACGGAGTACTCAACTTCTCCGTATTAGACGGCTGGTGGTACGAAGGATACAAAGAAGGAGCCGGCTGGGCACTTACCGATAAAAGAACTTTCCAAGACCAAAACCAACAAGATCAACTCGATGCGGCGACAATCTATTCCATGCTCGAAAATCAAATAGTACCCCTCTATTTCGCAAAAAACAGCAAAGGATATTCCCCGGAATGGATACAATACATCAAGAATTCCATCGCGAAGATTGCACCGGAGTTCACGATGGAACGCATGCTGCACGATTATATCGACCGGTTCTATCTGAAAGAAGGCAAACGTACCCGATTACTAAAAGCCGACCAATTCGCCAAAGCCAAAGAAATCGCAGCTTGGAAAGAAGAATTTGTATCCAAATGGAACGATATCGAGATCTGTTCCGTATCCATACCCGACGGATTGCTTTATAATCCGCACGTAGGTGAAGAATACGAAATGTCTGTCGTTTTGGATAATAAAGGCTTGGGCAACTGTTTGGGTGTAGAACTAGTCATAGCCAATGTAGAAGAAGGTAACACCGAGCCATACAAGACACTCGAAATGGAACCGGTTCAAACCGATGGAACGAAAGTAACTTATAAAATACAATACCAACTTAACGATTCAGGGGTCTTCCGCTATTCATTCCGAATGTATCCCAAAAATCCAGACCTGCCACATCGTCAAGATTTGGCCTACGTCCGTTGGTTTTAGTCTATAAAAATAGCCGAGTACCTTTCTCGGCTATTTTTATAGTTAAACCACGTTAAGCAAGGATAAACATCAAACATTATATAGATAAGTATGTTTAATACCTAAACTACTACTCTGTATGTGGGGTGGCTCGGCATAGACTTGGTTCCAAAAACTATCGTTCTATGCCGAGCCATCTTTTTCAATCCTTCTGTTAAAATAAATCGGGCGAAATTTCTTATCTTTGCCCAAAAGCAAAAATAGGCCGAATGAGCGAACAGACTACACTATTGGAAAAGTTGGAAGGACTGCTTATCCGATTCGAAGAAATAGGAACTTTGATTACCGACCCTGCCGTTATCGGCGATATGAAAAGGTTTGTAAAACTCACCAAAGAATATCGTGACCTCGAAAAAATATCGGAGGCAGCCAAACGATACAAACAAATACTTAACGGAATAGAAGAATCTCGCCGATTACTCGAAACCGAAAACGATCCCGAAATGAGGGATATGGCAAAGGAGGAACTCGATTCTTGCACGTCACAATTGCCGCAACTCGAAGAAGAAATAAAATTACTGTTGGTTCCTGCCGACCCCGAAGATAGCAAAAATGCCATCGTAGAAATACGGGGAGGAACAGGTGGAGACGAAGCAGCCATTTTCGCGGGAGACTTATTCCGCATGTATGCTAAATATTGCGAAACCAAAGGTTGGAAAGCCGAAGTCAGCAGTTACAGCGAGGGAGCGTCCGGCGGATACAAAGAAATCATTTTCACAGTATCGGGTGATAATGTATACGGCACACTCAAATATGAATCAGGAGTACACCGAGTACAAAGAGTCCCTGCCACCGAGACACAAGGCCGCGTGCACACCTCTGCGGCAACAGTGGCTGTATTGCCCGAAGCCGAAGAATTCGATGTCGAAATAAACGAAGGAGAAATAAAATGGGATACTTTCCGGTCGAGCGGAGCCGGAGGCCAAAACGTCAATAAAGTAGAATCGGGTGTACGGTTAAGATATATTTGGAAGAATCCCAACACCGGTGTCTCCGAAGAAATTCTTATCGAATGTACCGAAACCCGCGACCAACCTAAAAACAAAGAACGGGCACTCTCTCGTCTACGCTCGTTCATCTACGACAAAGAACACCAGAAATACATAGACGACATCGCCAGCAGGCGTAAAACAATGGTATCTACCGGAGACCGGTCGGCCAAAATCCGCACCTACAATTATCCTCAGGGACGTATCACCGACCATCGTATTAATTATACGATCTATAACTTACCTGCCTTCATGAATGGAGACATACAAGATTGTATAGACCATTTAATCGTGGCAGAGAATGCAGAACGATTAAAAGAGAGCGAACTATAATCCACATATATCATGAACAAGAAACAATTATTTGAAAATATCAAACGGAAAAAATCTTTCCTTTGCATTGGTCTGGATACCGATATGGAAAAGATACCGTCTCACTTGAAACAAGAAGAAGACCCCATTTTCACTTTTAACAAAGCTATTATCGATGCTACGGCCGATCTTTGCGTGGCCTATAAGCCCAATCTGGCTTTTTACGAGAGCTTAGGAATGCAAGGATGGGCCGCCTTTGAAAAGACTGTAAATTATATTCGGGAAAATTACCCCGACCAATTCATCATCGCCGATGCCAAACGTGGCGACATAGGAAACACATCGGAGCTATATGCTCGTAGCTTCTTCTGCCACCTCGATTTAGATGCCGTGACCGTAGCCCCTTACATGGGAGAAGACAGCGTGAAACCCTTTCTCGGCTATCCCGACAAGTGGGTCATTCTGCTCGGACTTACTTCGAATAAAGGATCTTATGACTTCCAATTGACAGCAGACTCTTACGGCGAACGGCTATTTGAAAAAGTAATACGCACGGCTCAAAATTGGGCCTCAGACGAACAGTTGATGTTTGTCGTCGGAGCGACACAAGGAAAACTATTCGAGGACGTACGCCGTATAGCTCCGCATAATTTCCTTTTAGTTCCGGGTGTAGGAGCGCAAGGTGGAAGCCTCGAAGAAGTGGCTCGATACGGCATGAACCGCGAATGCGGTTTACTCGTCAACTCTTCCCGAAAGATCATCTATGCTGCCACGGACGAGAAATTCGCAGAAGCTGCCCGGGAAGAAGCTCTAAAAGTACAATATGAAATGGAACATCTATTGCACGCAAAGGGACTACTTTGATTTTTAGAGAAAATAGCATTTAATAGTAAAAAGATAATCGATTTTTATCTAAATTTGCCAAAGAGTAAAAGAGTTACATACTAAATATTAAACGATATGCAAACACTTGACAATTACAATTTTGCTGGTAAGAAAGCATTTGTCCGCGTAGATTTTAACGTTCCTCTCGACGAGAACTTTAATATCACCGACGACACCCGTATGGTAAAAGCATTACCTACACTGAAAAAAATATTGGCCGATGGCGGTAGCCTCATCATCGGTTCTCACTTGGGACGCCCCAAAAAAGGTCCAGAAGACAAATTCTCTTTGCGTCATATCGTTGCACATTTGAGCGAATTGCTCGGAACCGAAGTAAAATTCGTAGATGAATGTGTTGGCGATAAAGTAAAAGCAGCCGTAGCCGCATTAAAACCCGGAGAAGTTCTTCTTCTCGAAAACTTGCGTTTCCATGCCGAAGAGGAAGGAAAGCCCAGAGGATTGGCCGAAGATGCCAGCGACGAAGAAAAAGCTGCTGCTAAAAAAGCGATCAAAGCCAGCCAAAAAGAATTTACGAAAGAACTCGCCGACTTGGCAGATGTTTATGTAAACGATGCCTTCGGTACGGCACATCGTGCTCATGCTTCTACGGCCTTGATGGCAGAATACTTCTCTCCCGAAAACAAAATGTTCGGATACCTCATGGGTAAAGAAGTTGCCGCCGTCGATAAAGTAATGAAAGAGATGGTTCGTCCTTTCACTGCTATTATGGGTGGTTCGAAAGTTTCTTCGAAAATCGATATTATCGAAAATCTATTGACCAAAGTAGATAACTTGATTATCGCCGGTGGTATGACCTATACTTTTACCAAAGCATTGGGCGGTAAAATCGGTAACTCCATCTGTGAAGACGACAAACTCGATTTAGCTCTCGAACTCATCAACAAGGCCAAAGCCAACCATGTAAATTTGGTTTTAGCAGTCGATGCCAAGATCGCCGACGATTTCTCGAACGATGCCAATACCGACTTCTGTGATGTCGATAAAATACCCGATGGTTGGGAAGGTATGGACATCGGTCCTAAATCCGAAGCTCTGTTCGCCGACGTAATCAAGAAATCGAAAACTATTCTGTGGAACGGTCCGACAGGAGTATTCGAATTCGATAACTTTACATCAGGTTCCCGTGCTGTTGCAGAGGCCATTGTAGAAGCAACTAAAAACGGAGCATTCTCTCTCGTAGGCGGGGGCGACTCTGTGGCTTGCGTAAATAAATTCGGATTGGCCGATAAAGTTTCATATGTATCAACCGGAGGTGGAGCTCTACTCGAAGCCATCGAAGGCAAAACTTTACCGGGTATAGCTGCCATACAAGGCTAACATACCCATAAATATTTATAAAAAACGTCCAAATAAAATTTGGACGTTTTTTATTACAAGTTAACATGGACCTATTTGGATATCAGTCGATAATTAACGGAGATTGTTCGTGTATATTTCCCTATATGGCTAACAATGTTCTCCGTAGTGCTACGGGACACGGTAGAGGAAAAAGAGATATATCCGGTATAAAAAGACTGATACGATGGCGTTTTCAACCCCTCCGTCACTTCGTGACACCTCCCCTATTGCTAACGCCACACCCCGTAATGCTACGGGGCACAGCAATGGAGGAGTTTAAAATATTAAAAGTGCTTTTTAACCCTCTCCCCCTGCCGTACTCCGCAACATGGCGGGTCGTTTTGAATAACATTGGAGCAGAGGAGAAAGGGAGATATACACCTCACCCTCTCCCCCTGCCGTACTCCGCAGCATGACGGGTCGTTTTGAATAACATCGGAGCCGAGGAGAAAGGGAGATATACACCTCACCCTCTCCCCCTGCCGTACTCCGCAGCATGACGGGTCGTTTTGAATAACATCGGAGCCGAGGAGAAAGGGAGATATACACCTCACCCTCTCCCCCCTGTGTTTTGCGCAGCAAAATATAGGGGGAGTGCCCGCAGGGCGAGGGGGTTAATACAAACAAAAACTTCACTCCCAAGTACATCACCTTTATTTGGTGATGAAGATGCAAGAAAATAGAGGGCTTCCCAATCTTTGTCTCTACATTTGTTTCTGCAACAAAGAATTATCAGACTTCCGTTCCATCAGTTGTCGACGATAATCCCGTAAAACAGTTATATCAGAAGCATTACTATCCACCCTCTTTTCAAATAAGGAAAGTGATTTATCTACCCATTCAATAGCGACTTTATAATTATCGAACAGCTCATTATACACAGCCAAATTGGCTGCTGCCATAGCTCGGGTAGTTTCATTTTTCTGTTCTTCATAAACATATTCCCACAAATAAGAAGCCTCTTTGTATTTTTTCTGCTGCCAAAAATCATAAGCATCATCCATCGCCGGATTGGTAGATGTATAAATATAACGATTGACATTGTCTACATGAGGAATAAACAATTCTCTTACCCGTGCAGAAATCTGCCTCATCGCCTCTTGAATAAACTCAGCGGTCAGAGGCAATGAACTATGAGCATCATCTGGCGTATACCCGAAAGATTGCCAATATAACGTATCCGTAACCATTTCGGAAGAAGGTTCTATCTTGTTCGGCCAATATACACGTAAATTCAAAGTCGTGGCTACCGATAAGTCTGTAACAAAGACAGTCTCTCCGGAAGAACCTAACAAAGTGTGATCCTCCATATTTACTACCATATCGGTTTTATCGAGAGACACGACCGCTGTATTATCGGCTCCTCCCCTTACAATCGAAAGTTGATTTTCCGACAAAAGAGGATACAAACTTTTAGGCAAGGTTATAGAGTCGTCATAAAAAATTGTAATCTCAGGGAAATAATGTGCATCAGAAAGCTCTAATGCTATATATTCTGCCAAACGATAAGTCGTGCTGTCATGCGGCACGACCAACGTATATTCCTTACCCGAAATATCCTTATATTTATTCCCCTCTTTTTCGTTAGGCTCTGCCGAATTATTAACGACAGTTACCCGCACGATATCCGCCGGAAAAGTAACTTTTGCCGGTCGCCACACATCGAACGAGAGTACCGAAGCCGATCGGCATCCCGTCAGCAACACAGCAAATACCAATATACAACCCCATAACTTCTTCATATAAAATCTCCTTTATGCCTTAGGTTCTATTATACAAATGTAATACTAGGCAAAGTGTTCACGAGATGAATAAAAAACATTTAAGCTATTTTAAACTATTTGCGCAATCGACGCATTAAGGCCCTCATTCCCGGCGACATATCAGTTTCACATAGAGCCTCCAATTGTTGTAACATATCTTCACCCCATTCTACCCACCGGGATAAAAATTTCAATATCGAAAAAGTCCACACTTTTTCCGATATCGTTATCTTTGGGTCAATACTCCACGAACAGACTATTTCGGCCAAATTTTCAGCAGAATGCCTATCTGGAATATACTCCTTATGTTTCAACATACTCAACATTATACGGCCATATTCTCTTCTTACCCCGTGGTGGTTGACACGACAAAAATCCGAAACGAACTTGTCTTTATATCGTAAAAAACAAAGGCGGTTCGTTTCGTATATTGCAGAGATACCCCATGCTGCACGAAATGCCTCTGAACCAGATTCCCCCACAGCTATATCCATTGCTTCGGCGATACAATCCTTCTGCTGTAAAAATTCTGCAATCCGAATTTTCATATCCCTACCCGACAGAGCCGTCAAAAATGCCTTCAACTCATCGCTCCCCATACATGCCGATATTGAACAAACAAATGTAATCATTCAACTTCTCTCACACAAACAAGATCAAGAAAAACACCATTACAATCTCATAAGAAACGAATCGAAGCAATATATATATAAATCGAAAATATTAAAAACATAAATTGTTTCGTATTTTTCTCTTTTATATATTTGTAGAAATTTTGAAAATCAAATCTAAATCATGAAACGCTCGGAATTTTTAAAAGTAATGGGACTTACCGCTGTCGGTGCAGCTTTTGCGCCTTCTATTTTAGCCAACGGAAAACAGACAAACAATGTATCTCGAATCGCCACCGACATAAAAGACCTGAAAGCCAGTGTAAATCGACCGGTAACATTTCTTGTCCTCGGTGCAGGTAACAGAGGAAGCGTTTACGCCGGATATGCAAAAAAGTACCCCGATTGCATGAAAATAGTAGGAGTCGCCGATAAAAATCAATTGCGGCTAAAATCTATGGCCGAAGACCACGATGTCCCGGAAGAAAACAGATTTACCGATTGGAAAGAAGCCTTGAATAAAACAAAATTCGCAGATGCCGTTATCATTAGTCTACCCGACAATCTACATTATGATCCTTGTATGAAAGCGCTTTCGATGGGCTATCACATCTTACTCGAAAAACCCATAGCACCTACTGAAAAAGAATGTACGGACATTCGAGATTTAGCGATCAAAAAAAATGCCATTGTAGGAGTCTGCCATGTATTACGATACGCACCCTATTTCATCGCTCTCAAACAAATCATCGATTCGGGTGACATAGGGCAACTGATTAGTATACAACATCTCGAACCCATACAATACGCACACATGGCGCACTCTTATGTAAGAGGCAACTGGCATAATTCAAAGGAAACTACCCCCATTATTTTGGCAAAATCCTGCCACGACCTCGACATTATCAGATGGCTGGTCGGCTCTCCATGCAAATCTATTTCGGCCTACGGCTCTTTAACCTATTTCAAACGGAAAAATATGCCGCAAGGTGCTACCGAACGTTGTTTAGATTGTCCGCATGAAAATGAATGCCCCTATTCCGCATTAGACATTTATTTGAAAAAACGAAAACATATATATGCATTCGACCTGCCCAAAGAACGCAGCCTTCAAAACGAGGCAATACGTAAAGTGATACGGACTACCGATTACGGACGCTGCGTGTTCCAAATGGACAATGACCAATGCGACCACTACGTGACCAGCATGGAGTTTGAAAATGGTGTTACAGCCAATTTCTCTATGGAGGCATTCATGGCCAAAGGAGGAAGAAGGACTCAAATAATGGGTACGAAAGGAGAAATCGTAGGTGATATGACAACATTTACCGTAACCGATTTCCGCAGTGGGAAACAGCGCATATGGGATGCCAAAGTAGAAGAAGTGAAAAGTTACGTCGGACACGGGCACGGCGGCGGAGACCTATGTTTGGTTCGCGATTTTATAAACGCTGTCGGGAACGATAACCGCGACTATCTGTCTAGCCCCATAAGTGTTTCAGTCGAAAGCCATATCATGGGATTCAAAGCCGAAGAAAGTCGGCTGAACGATCGAAAAGTAAAAATTTGAGTTCTCAAAAACTTTTATACATATACTATAAAAAAAAGACTGAAGCCCATTTACATTCGCTTCGGTCTTTTCTTTATAGTATCATACCATCATTTCACAACCACACGAGTTACCGATGTACCACAGCGCACGACATATACACCCTTAACCGGAACCGATAACAAAGAACGCCCATTCACAGATGCCGATACGACAATCTGACCTGTCAAATTAACGACCTCGACCGGCTGTGACGTTTCACACTCGACCACAATATAACCGTTATCGGTATACACTCGATTGCGCGACTCCGGCAAATCGCAAATACCGGTAAATAAATCCACCTTCACCACATTGGAATAGTCACTTTCTTCCCCCTCTGCGGTCACAGCTTTTACTTTATAAGAATACACATACCCCGGCTCCAAATCAACGAGCTGATACGATGTATCCGTAATTCCCGTCACAATCAGAGGCCAAACATCGCTAACAGCTTGTTTAGAAGCCATCTCAGGTAAAACTTCACCGCTATATATAACGATATTATCGAGATAAGCCCTCTTTTTTCCACTGCTCGCTGTCGACATCAGCACGATTTTACTATCGGCTGTACCACCTGTAAAAGTCATCGTGTAAGTATTCATCTTACTGGTCGAGAGAATTTCGGTCGATTGAGCATTCGACTCATCTCCTTCGACATATACCTTTATCACAACACTTTTCTCTTTACTTCCATCGAACATAGAGGCATCGAACTGGACAGTAAATACTCCGTCGCAAGAAGATAAATCGATAGCCGGAGTACATACAGCTCCCCCGTTATCCGAATTACCTAGTTTCATCTTTCCTATGTTCGGGAACAAATACTTACCACTCCAACCCGAAGTTTGGAAATAACCGTCCTTCGCATTTCCGAATGTAGTCGTTCCTGCGATATTTGTAGTCTCGTCAGCCGTGCAATTCGAGAAATCCTCCGACAGTAAAATTTCGCCACCGGCCGATGGTTGTTTTCTATCGACCTGCAACGTATAGCTGGCAGCATTCTCTACCGACGACCAGTTTGCGGTAAATCCGGTTGCTGTCACATGAGTAGCGACATCGGCCACGGGAGCAAGCACTGCCGGGGTTCCTCCCATAAAGTCGAACGTAATCACACCATTATCTTGTGCGATGTTGGTTACAGGTTTTCCCAACTTCAATCCGGTATTTGTCTTTGCAGCCGGGCGACTGTCATCGGTAAAAGAGGTATTACCATTATAGGGATATAAGTCACCATCTTCATTATACTCGCTATATTTATTGTCGGCCGGCATAATGGTCATGCGCTGGCGGATCGATTCGTTGTTAACCGTATTATAATCCCAAACGGACTGATCGTAATCGACTTTCACGATCATCAGCCCGGCTGATGCCATATATCGATCCCAACCGGTCTGTTGCCTATTTTCCAATGTAAAATATTGATCTTTATCGCTCGATACTATCTTATAGGCCTTCTTGCTATCGGCCAGATTTTCCAGTGTAACCGAAGAAGGAGCCGTCAGCTCTTCGATAGTTATCCAACCGCAAAACTCCCGCTCATATGCTGTGTACCCGACCGGAACAGAACCATCGGAATAACCGTCGCCATCGGAATCAGGGCCATTATAACAGCCATAATCCATCAAACTCCACGTGCCCATTCCATAATTCGAAGTCACACCGCTCGTATCGTAAAAATCGGGGAGTCCCAACGTATGGCTATATTCATGGCAAAATGTACCGATTCCGTCCCGAGTAGTACCACTGTTTCCCAACAGCTCGGCCGAACAAGCATAAGCATCGAGATATTTACCGTCGACCGATACTCGCTTTTGCGCACCTTGATAAATATACCAAGCATGAGGCCAAATCGCATTTTCCAAAGAACCGTCTATATCCGACGATTCTCCATACCCGGCATAAATCACATACACCAAATCGACGAATCCATCATTATCTCTGTCATATATCGTGAAATCGACCGTCGATTCAGACTTCTTACAAGCATCGATAACCATCTCATCGGGACGTACGTCTTGACCGGAATAATCATTAGCCCCATAATAAGCCATCGTATTGTCGAGAGTGATAGGCCCTACCACATCGAATGTCGGTTGAAAGAGTCCTCCCGATTGAGAAATGAAATAATCCCGAGCGCTACCGATGGCTCCCATATAATCATATCCTTCCTTATTCATCATCTCGTCGAAAGCCTGCTGTGTCCCCACCGAACTGAATTTCTTATCGCTGAACTGAACCAACAAGACCAAACCGTGCACATCGTCGCCGGCAGTAGCCTGCGTAACTCGACGAGTTATATTGTTTTGTAATTGTTGCTTCCGTAGATTACGACGACTAAAAAGTTTCTGTGAAATCTTCTTCTCGGACAGCGATGTTAAATACGCCTTATCCGAAACACTCCTCATCGACGAATCGCGGGCTATCACATTGCCCGCAACAACCAGTCCCGTTGCAGACAACTCGGCATAACGATAGAAACCATCTTCGCCACGTACTACCGGAATGCCATCGGAAGTAGACTTGTAATGATAAAATTCATCACCTACGGTTTTAACGGTTACAACGGTCCCGTCCGGTTGAGCGACCCTAACAAGGACAGGCTTGGCCGGTACGGCAAAAAGCGGAGATACACCCAATAAAATACCGGCGCACAATGAGATAAAATTTTTATTCATAGACAATCATGTTTATAAAAGCGAATAAAGATACTAATAAAAATAAAACAAAGAAAAAAATACGGTATTCTTAATTTATGAAAAAAGTTTTGTATTCCTCCGAATGATCAAAACACTCTTAAAAAATACAGATAGCCTTCTCTCGAAAGAATCCTAAATAAAGAACCCCGAAAAATTCGGGGTTCGCTTCTCATTACCATGCAAGTTTTTCCACTACACGACCGTTTTTCGTCTGTATTCCCACCAAATATACACCCGGAGGTAATACGAACGGTAACTCTATGTCACAAACACCACAACCCACAGCCTTATCGCAGAAAGTTTCCAACAGTCTCCCGTTCATATCCGACAATGTAATAACAATATCTTCTCCTTCCGATATACCTTGTATCCTTATTACTCCCGGATCAATCTTACTTATCGAAAAATCAGATCCGCATTTTACCTCTTTTATCCCATCGGGTGCTTCATGAGGGTAATAAGCCTTCAAATCCCTAAATGAAATTTTCTGATTCGGTCCCTTTATCTGTGTCGACAAGTATATCTTCATACCATTCAACACCACCGGGAAAGCCGTTACATCTAAATCGGCAAAAGACACTGTATAGACAGAATCGCTATCGGCATCTGGATTAACGATACGGCTCCAAGAACCAGTAGAACAAGAAAATTCATAAGAAATATTATTGATTAAAGCGCTCCAATTTTTCACCTGTATCGAAATCGAATCGGGTAACCCGAAGAAACGTATCGGCTTATCCAACATAATATTAGGAGCACGCCCGGTGGATAAATCGAACAACAGAGTAGTACCGTCACTCCAACCCACAGGAAGGACAGACGAATCGAAACGAATGTCGGTTATAGCAGAACTACCGGTTACAGAAAAAGAAGCTCCATCAGAAAAATGTTCATGCACATTCTCTCCCACTCCAATTTCAACAATAACCGGTAACTGAATTTCCACATCTCCATATTTCCCTTGCAACACAGTTCGCCCGTTCGTGACACCTCTCACGACACCTTCCACTACATCACAGCAATCCGCTCCCACAGATTGCCAGTCAAAAATAGCAGGATTTACCATATATCTCTTTCCGTCCGATTCGGTCTCGATCTCTATCGGATATTCTCTAATATCGTCGATACAAAGACTATCGGCACATAATTTAACCGACTTGCCGGCATTACCCATAACGACCCGTATTTTACATGCAGAGTCACCTTTCCGAGCCGTAATCGTTCCTAACATAGAAACAGCTCCCGCACAAAACTCGCCACGACTATTCACATATCCCAATTCCTCCGGTTCGCACGAATAAGTAACATCTTTAAAATCATCGTCGATAATCTCGCCATAACGGTTATGAGCCAATACCCTCAAAGGAACCACCGACAAAGGTATAGCCTGCACAGAAGGTTTAGAAAAAGAAACGAAAGAAAACGTACTGTCAACCGGAGCTAACGAAATACCTTGAAACGAATCCATCACAGCCCTCTCTTTTCCATCGGTAGGAGTATTTACCACTTCGTCACAAACAACCATAGTAGCCGATCCCCCACCGTCAAAATTAACGACATTCCAAGCTCCTTGCTCTACTAAATAATAAGCATTCTCAACCATAGAGGCCTTGTCGGCGGTAATGATAAACAATCTTTTCCCGTCTTTCGTTATCCCCACCAATGTACAAGGATAGTCTTGAAACTCACGTCCGGGAGTGACAAAATCGTTGTACTCTTTATCGTGAAGTTCTCCGTTCAATATCACGCTCGGCCAACCATGCAACGCTTGTACAACGTTTTGTGCCGGTGGAACGGATATGCCGGAATTGGGAAACGTCGTATTCACAAACCGCTGGTCGATATAAACGACATCGCCTACTTTTACTTTATCCTCGAACTGCTCCGACGCATGGTTTCTCATAAACAAAATATGACTTTTTCCATCGGGTTGTATAGGGGTATGCTCCATAGCCTCCACTCGACAAGGAGTCGAGTTACCGTTAATAATCCATTCCCCTTGCGGCATTATTTTCACATATAAACCGTCTTCCGTAAGAGTAAGACTGCTATACGTATTGAACAATACGCAATTTCTGTATGATTGTATTCCGTATGCCGACTCGTTCACATTGTCGATCGTTATTTCTGTTTGGTCTGGACAAATTACCTTTGCCGAATATTTAGGAGGGAAAACCTCTGCCACCTTATCTTTGCTAATAGACATGACAGAACGACCATAATCGCCGTAATGACTGACAACTTCTCCGTTACGGACATTGATCCCCGCAGCCGTAGTCTGCCCCGTATAATAAAATAAATCGTGATTTACCCCGAAAAACGCCCGGTGTCCTTCATAAGAGTTACTCTTACACTGCGATGACGTTGTCTCCCGTGAGGCATCCGGAGTCTTCCCGTTAGACGGATATACCTCTACCGCATTATATTCGTTATTCAAATCCAATGTAATTTGATGTAACTGTATCGGCTTTTGTGTAAACTCGATATGAGTATACACAGCTCCGGGACCTATCGGATAATGACTTATCGTATCGGGAATACCCCACTGCGGCTTCTCGGCCTGAATGCCCAAACTAAGCAATAAGAAACTAAAAGGGAACAAATAATTTTTCATATATATCAAGATTAAGAAATAAATCGGTTCTGCAAATTAATATATTTTTCAAATCATAGACAATTATTTTTAAACATTTTTATAACAATATATTATTATCAAAAAAAGCCCGGCAGTTTATTACTGCCGGGCTTCAACAC
>OKWG01000425.1_pt1 | contig 15474 bp, 15 predicted proteins | sample 1607091 | NCBI WGS metagenome assembly OKWG01 (sample SAMN04414080, study PRJEB24778) | human gut metagenome | material: faecal | host: Homo sapiens
CCGTGTGTTCACTACATTACCTGTCACCACTGGTGTATATTTGTGTTGTTTTCAAGCAGAAGACGGCAGACGAGATCATGCCTAGTCTCGGGGGCTCGGAGATGTGTATAATGGACAGACTCGGGCCCGTGGCCGGGGTAGACGTGCACTTCGTCGCCCAGCGGGAGCAGGGTGTCGAGGATCGAGCGCATGATCCACGAATAGTCGCCTCCGGGCAGGTCGGTGCGCCCGATCGACTCGCGGAAGAGCGTGTCGCCCGTGAAGAGCGACTTGGATTCCGGTTCGTAGAGCGCGACATGGCCGGGCGTATGGCCGGGCGTGCGGAGCACGCGCAGGACGGTGTGCCCGAAACGGATTTCGGGCGTCGTGTCGAGGTCGGTGTCCACCGAGGGCATCTCGCCGACGGGCACGCCGAAGATGCTGCCGCTCGTCGAGGCGTTGTCCAGCAGGAAGGCGTCCTTGAGCGACATGGCGAACGGGATGCCGTAGCGTTTTTTGAGGTGGGCGACGCCCAGCGTGTGGTCGAAGTGGCCGTGGGTGTTGGCCGCCAGGACGGGCCGGAGCCCGTGTTCGGCGATGAAATTGTCGAGCGCGGCGTCCTCGCGCGGGTTGCTGTTGCCGGCGTCGATGACGACGGCTTCGAGCGTGTCGTCCCAGACGACATAGGTGTTTTCCTGGATAGGATTGAATTGAAGGCAGGCTATTTTCATGGTGCTGGCGTTTTTTTTGCGGTTCCTGTTTCCGGAAAGACAGTGCGGGCCGGATGCCGGCTGTCTGCCTGTCTGGGCGGAGTATATTTCCTGCAAATATAGTGCTTTTTGCCGGATTTTACCTATCTTTATGACCCGAATAAACTCTCTTGGATGAAACGATTGGTTACTTTGTTCTTCGTGCTGGCCGTGTGCGGCACGGGGGCGGTGGCGCAGGAAGGCGCCTATAAGACGGTGAAGGATATTGCCTACCGCGATGCCGCGGGCGATGGGAACATCGACACGATGTGCCGGCTGGATATTTATTATCCGGTCGGGAAAACCGGCTTTTCGACCGTGGTATGGTACCACGGCGGCGGGCTGACGGGCGGACGGCGCGAGATCCCCGAGGCATTGAAAGACAAGGGCCTGGCCGTGGTGGGCGTGGAGTACCGCCTCTCGCCGACGGTGAAGGTCGCCGACTGTGTCGACGATGCGGCCGCAGCGGCGGCATGGGTGGTGAAGCACATCGCCTCGTACGGCGGCGACCCCGGGCGGGTGTTCGTGGCCGGGCATTCGGCAGGGGGTTACCTCACGTCGATGATCGGGCTGGACAAGCGCTGGCTGGAGCCTTACGGCATCGACCCCGATACGGCGTTTGTGGCGCTGATCCCCTACAGCGGGCAGGTGGTGACGCATTTCGAACGGCGCCGTGAACTGGGGCTGCCCGATACGCAGCCGCTGGTGGACGACATGGCGCCGCTGAGCTACGTGCGCCCCGACTGCCGCCCGATGCTGATCCTTTCGGGCGACCGCGAGCGGGAGATGCTGGGGCGCTACGAGGAGAACGCCTACTTCTGGCGCATGATGCGCGTGGCGGGGCATCCCGACGTGCGGATCTGCGAGTTCGACGGCTTCGACCACGGCAACATGCCGCAGGCCGGGCATTTCGTCGCGGTGCGTTATATCCGGGAAATGGAGCGGAGAATGGATCGGTAGTTGCGGGGAGGACGGGCATGAAAATGAACAGACATACGCTTTGCATGGCCGCGGCAGCCTTGCTCGCCGCATTCGCGCTCACGGGGTGTTCGTTGCTGAAGGTGGCCGTGGCGACAGGGGATCCGCTGTCGAAGGAGGAGATGAATATCCGCACCATGACGCGCGGTTTCTATTACGACATGGCCTCGGAGGTGTCGCGTACGGCCGACTCGATTGCCGCCGCGGCGCCCGACATCGCGACGCGTGCGGCGGCCGTGAGGTGGAAGATTCGTGCCACGCGGGCCGGGGTTTCGGCCGCCATGCAGGGTATTCCCGACGTGGCGCTGGCCGACATGTGGATACTCTGCCGGCGCATGGACGAGCGTTTTGCGGCTGCGCCCGACTCACTGCTGTTCGGGGCGCAGAGCGACCTGGCACGCGATGCCGCCGCACGGCTCGACCGCCGGGCGGCACGGTTGGCGCGGCAGGTGCTGGCGGCCGACCGCTACGGCCTGATGGAACGGTTCGTGGCGGATTATGTACGCGAGAACCCCGCCGACGGGGAGATGGAGGGTTCGAATACGACCCTCGCATGGATCGAATTCCTGCGTGCGAACGGCATCGAGCATGCCTATGCCACGGGGTCGATCGCCGAGGTGCTCTCCGACGTCAACGACCGCGTGAGCGGCCAGACGCAGCAGCTGGCCAACAGCGTCGGCTGGTCGAAGGATCTGATCGCGATGCAGTTGCAGCAGGACAGTATGCGCATGGAGGTGGGGGCCCGCCTCGACTCGCTGGAACGCAATTTCACCCGGATCGTGGTCGTCGCGGAGCACCTGCCCGAAATTTCGGACAAGGTGCTGGAGGAGCTCAACGAGCAGGTCACACAACTGATATATACGATGAATTACAGCCTCGACAACGCCTTCGCCAACTTCGACCGCCAGCGCGACGAGCTGCAGCGGTATGTGACCGCCGAGCGGCAGGCGTTGGTCGACCAGCTGCGCGAGTCGGCCGACGGCGTGGTGCAGAGGACACTCGACGCCGTGCCGGGACTGGTCGGCAAAGTGCTGCTGTATGTGGTGCTGGCGCTCGTGGTGCTCGTCGGCGGGCCGTTCGCCCTGGGGTTCTGGCTGGGCGGCGTGCGCGAGCGGGGACGCAGGAAGAGGGAAAAGGGCGCGTGACGGCGGGTTTCCCGCGCTGGATTGCTTATCTCTGCGGCAAAAGGATTTCGGCTCAGGCAGGCGGCACACGGGCATATTGCAGGCAGGGCTTGCATCTGCGCCCGGCTTGCACTATCTTTGCCTCAAAAGGAATTTCGGCTCAGACAGGCGGCGCCTCGGCATATTGCAAGCAGAGCTTGCATCTGCGCTCGGCTTGCACTATCTTTGCGGCAAAATCAGGATTATGGCACGAAAAAAAGCAAATTACCCCCTGATCGAGGGGCTCGAAATAACGACGCTCGCCGCCGAAGGCAAGGCGATGGGACGCTGGAACGACGTGGTGGTGTTCGTGCCGCTGACCGTGCCGGGCGACGTGGTGGATGTGCAGATACGCTCCAAACGCCGCCGGTTCATGGAGGGATTCGTCGTCCGCTATGTGAAGAAATCGCCCCTGCGCGCCGAGGCCTTCTGTGAGCATTTCGGCGTCTGCGGCGGCTGCAAGTGGCAGAACCTTCCCTACGAGGAGCAGCTGCGCTTCAAAACCGGGCAGGTGCACGACCAGCTGGCCCGCATCGGCAAGATCGCCCTGTCCGAAATCGCCCCGTGCCTGGGGTCGGCCCGGACGCAGTTCTACCGCAACAAACTCGAGTTCACCTTCGCCGACCGCCGCTGGCTGACGCGCGAGGAGGTCGAGGGCGGTGCGGATATCGGCGCCGCGCCCGCGCTGGGGTTCCATATCCCCGGCATGTTCGACAAGGTGCTCGACATCCGCAAATGCTGGCTGCAGCCCGATCCGTCGAACGACATCCGGATGGAGACCAGGCGTTTCTGCGTCGAGAACGGCTATACGTTCCACAATGCCCGCGAGCATACGGGGCTGATGCGCAACATGATCGTCCGCACCGCCTCGACGGGCGAAGTGATGGTGACCGTGGTCTTCGGCGCGGACGACCGCGAACGGATCGCGGCGCTGCTCGACCATCTGGCGGCCGCATTCCCGCAGATCACCTCGCTGTGCTACGTCGTCAATACGAAGCTCAACGATTCGGTGGGCGACCTCGACCCGGTGTGCTACAAAGGCAAAGACCATATCGTCGAGGAGATGGAGGGGCTGCGTTTCAAGGTGGGCCCCAAGTCGTTCTACCAGACCAATTCCGAACAGGCCTACGAGCTCTACAAGGTGGCGCGCGAGTTCGCAGACCTGAAACCCGAAGACGTGCTCTACGACCTTTATACCGGTACGGGCACCATCGCCAATTTCTGCGCCGCGCACTGCCGCCGCGTGGTGGGCATCGAGTATGTGCCCGAGGCGATCGCCGACGCGAAAATCAATTCCGAAATCAACGGCATCGGCAATACGGTCTTTTATGCGGGCGACATGAAGCAGGTGCTCAGCGACGAATTCGTGGCTGCCAACGGCCGCCCCGACGTCATTGTCCTCGACCCGCCGCGGGCGGGCGTCGACGAACCGGTCATCGGGGTGATCCTGCGTGCCGCGCCCGAGAGGATCGTCTATGTGAGCTGCAACCCGGCTACGCAGGCGCGCGACCTGGCGCTGCTCGACGCCGATTATCGTGTCGAGGCCGTGCAGCCCGTGGACATGTTCCCCCATACGCACCATGTCGAGAACGTGGTGAAGCTGGTGAGGCGGTGACACGAAAGTCGCTTCCGGGGCCTTTTTCGTCCGGGCGGAGAAACCGAAATGGCAATAAAAGCAGGCGTGCGGCGTTTTTATCAATGCCGCGCAGGGAGCCGCGTCCGGAAAAACAGACCGGGGCGATGCAGTATCCTGCGGTTTTGGCGTTTTATTTGTAAGACAGTTACCTAAAAAACGGAAAACATGAAAAAACTGATTTTAATTGCGGCGGTGGCGCTGATGGCACTTCCCGCGGCGGCACAGGTGCAGGAGGCATTCCCCAGCTATATTCAGGTCAACGGGCGTGCCGAGAAGGAGATCACGCCCGACGAGTTCTACCTCTCGGTCATCATCAACGAACGCGACTCGAAAGGCAAGATTTCGGTCGAGAGCCAGCAGCGCGACATGATCGCGGCGCTCAAGCGGCTCGGCGTGAACGTCGAGAAGCAGCTCAAGGTGGCAAACCTGTCGAGCGAGTTCTTCAAGAAGAAGACTTCGGTGGCGACGGCCAAATACCAGTTGCAGCTGGGGTCGGCGGCCGAGGTCTCGAAGGTGTGGCAGGCGTTGGACAACCTGGGGATTTCGAACGTCTCGATCCTGAAGGTGTCGCATTCGAAGATCGACCAATACAAGGAACAGGTGCGCGTGGAAGCCATGCAGAACGCCAAGCAGAGCGCGCAGACGCTGGCCCAGGCCATCGGGCAGAATGTCGGCAAATGCTTCTACATCTACGATTCGAACAACAATGTGATGCCGGTCTTTTACGACAACATGGCCGTGATGCGCAGCGCCAAGGCGGCCGGTCTGGCCGAGGACGCCGCAGCGGACGAGCCGCTCGACTTCAAGACGATCAAGCTGCAGTACAACGTCCAGGCGAAATTCGTGCTGGAATAGCCGTCCGGCAGCGTATGTCGAAGAGGGTGTCCCGAGGGGCATCCTCTTCGTCGTCCCCGGAGGTGCGCTTCGCGGCGGGAAAAACGCCCCGGTTGTTGGACGGTAGCGAAATTTATATTACCTTTGTTTACTTTGCCCCTAAAAACAGGAGGAGTTATGGAAAAGCAGTTCTGTTTCAACTATGAGCATTATGCGGCCCTCGAAGGGCTCCCGGATGCCGACCGCAAACTGGTCGCGGAGGCCCAGCGGGCCACGGCGAACGCCCACGCGCCCTATTCGCATTTCCAGGTCGGGGCGGCGGCGCGCCTGCGCAGCGGGAAGATCCTCTACGGAAGCAATTTCGAGAGCGAGGTGTATCCGGCCGGACTTTGCGCCGAACGTTCGCTGATGTTCTACGCGCAGGCCAATTATGCCGACGACCCGATCGAGACGCTGGCCATCGCTTCGAATCCCTCCGCGCGCGAGTGCTACCCCTGCGGCCAGTGCCGGCAGGTGATGGTCGATGTCGAACGCCGCCAGGGCTCGCCCATGCGGGTCATCATGAGCGGAAACGGTACGGCCACCGTCGTGGATACGGCGGCACGGCTGCTGCCCTTCACGTTCGTGCTGTGAGAGGGAACCGTCAGACTCAATACCCCGAACATGTTTACACCGGAAGATATTCTCTACGAAGACAACCACCTGCTGGTGGTCAACAAACACTGCGGAGACTTGGTGCAGCCCGACCCGTCGGGCGGAAGTGCCCTCGAAGACCAGATCAAAGCCTTTATCAAACGCCGCGATGCGAAGCCCGGCGAGGTGTTCCTCGGCGTGGTGCACCGGATCGACCGTCCGGTGAGCGGCGCGGTGCTCTTCGCCAAGACCTCGAAGGCCCTCACGCGGCTCAACGAAATGATCCGCGAAGGGCGTATCCGTAAGATATACTGGGCGCTGACCGAGCAGGCTCCCGATCCGCTGAGCGGTGAATTGTGCCACTACATCCTGCGTGACGGACGTGCCAACCGTTCGCGCGCCTGCGATGCGCCGAAGGCCGACGCCAAGCAGGCGCGGCTGCGCTATGCGACGCTGGGCGCGGGGACGCACTATACGCTCGTGGAGGTGGAGCTGCTGACGGGGCGCCACCACCAGATACGCGCCCAGCTGTCGAAGATCGGGTGCCCGATCCGCGGCGACCTGAAATACGGCGCCCGGCGTTCGCTGCCCGGGGGCGGCATTTCGCTCCACTCGCGGAGCGTCGAATTCGAGCATCCCGTGCGCCATGAGCCCGTGGCGGTCACGGCGCCCGTGCCTGCGGACGACAACCTGTGGGCTTATTTCGAAAACCGTTGACTGCCTGGAGTATGCGCATACTGATACAACGTGTGAAGAGCGCTTCCGTCACGATCGGCGGCCAGCTCCGGTCGCAGATCGGGGCGGGGCTGCTGGTGCTGCTCGGCGTGGGCGCGGACGATACGGACGAGGACGTCGAATACCTGGCGGGCAAGCTCGTTCGCCTGCGGATCTTCGACGACGCACAGGGGGTGATGAACCTCGATGTGAGGCAGGTCGGCGGCCAGGTGCTGGTCGTGAGCCAGTTCACCCTGCTGGCCTCGACGCGCAAGGGCAACCGCCCGTCCTATATCAAGGCGGCGCCCGAGGCGGTTTCGTACCCGATGTACGAACGTTTCGCGGCACGTGTCGCTGAGCTTCTGGGGCGGGAGGTGATGACGGGCGAATTCGGCGCCGACATGCAGGTGGCGCTGGTGAACGACGGCCCGGTAACCATCTGGATCGATTCGAAAATGAGGGATTGTTAACCAAAAAATAGCATGAAGAGATTTTTAGTAGTTTTGTGTGCCGGGATGGCGGCGTTTTTCGCCTCCTGCAACGACGAAGAGACAGGAAAGGAGACCAAATGGTTCTACGCACCCGAGGCCGGGGTTTCGGGGACGACCGTGGAGGTGTCGTGCCGGACGAAATTCGGCGACGGCGTGCTTTCCTCGGCGCAGGCGGGATTCGCCTATGCGCCGATCCGCTCCGACGATACGGGGAGTTTCACGGAGACGACCGACGTGACGGTCGACGGGCAGGTGATGTCCTGCCGCCTGACGGGGCTCGATGCCGAGACGTCGTACCTGATCTACGCCTATGTGGACATGGGGAGCGGAGGCCGGATGCAGAGCAAGCCGGTCGTCGTCAAAACAGGAGTAGACCCGGTGTTGCCGGACGATCCGAGGTTCGGGGTGCCGGATTGTTCGCAGGTGACGGCCTCTTCGGCGACCGTCTCCTGCACGTTCGATTATACGGGCGGCAAAGAGGTGTCCGAGGCGTATTTCCTCTGCGGGACGACGTCGGACGACGGGCAGCGCGTGGCGGTCACGACCGAACCCGGCGCCAAGAGCGCCACGCTCACGGGCCTGAGCGCTTCGACGGAGTATAAATTCCGGCTGTGCGTCGTGGTCGGCGGGGAGACCTTCGGAAGCACCGTCGGGACGTTCGCCACATCCGCGGCCGGCGGCGGGGACGACAGGACGAAATACGCGGGCTGGGCGGAGCTGCCGGTCGAGAACGGAATCCAGAGCGATTATTACTATGCCTATCATATGCGGAACGACGCTGCGAAAATCCGGAATTTCTCCGTGTGCTATTCAGCCAAATATCGCTGTCCGGTGTGGGTTGCGGCGCCGATGCACAAAAGTTATGTGGGGAGTGCCAAACGGAAGGACAACTATATCAACGACCCCAAAATTTCGTGTACGCAGAATACGGAGTACGATTTCAAATCGACGAATCTGACACGCGGCCATATGCTCGGGTCGAGCGACCGCACGGTGAGCCAGGCGACGAACGATCAGGTGTTCTACAAATCGAACATCGGGCCGCAGTTGCAGAACGGGTTCAACACGGGCGGCGGGGTCTGGAACAACTGCGAGGACTGGGTCGATACGCAGTGGAAAGGACAGGCCGATACTACCTATCAGGTGATCGGCTGTTACTGGGAGAACGAATCGAAGAAAGTGAACGGAACGGTCGTGCCCACGCACTATTATAAGGTGCTGCTGCGTATCAAAAACCATGTCAACAAATGGGTGGTGGAGTGTTCGCGCGACGAATTGCAGTGTGTGGCAATATGTTTCCCCCACAACTCGTCGAACGGAGGGACGAAGCCCAGCCAGTACGTGGCCAAAGGGTTCGTGATGTCGGTGGCCGATCTGGAAAAGAAGACCGGGCAAACCTTCTTCGCCAACGTGCCCAATGCGCCGAAGGATACCTATAACGCTTCCGACTGGGGGTTATAGGCATGTATGCGTGGGGCGACCACAGGCGGTTTAACTCCTATTCGGGGTATTTCCGCCGCACGTTCGGCGGGCGGGTGCAGAAAATCTCGGTCGATGCCGGGTTCTCGTGTCCCAACCGCGACGGGAAGATAGGCGAGGGAGGATGTACGTTCTGTAACAACGGGGCGTTCACTCCCTCGTACTGCATCCCGGCCAAAAGCATCGGGCGGCAGATCGCCGAGGGGATCGAATTCCACGGCAGGCGCTACCGTGCGGCGTCGCGCTACCTGGTCTATTTCCAGTCTTTTTCGAATACCTACGCCCCGCTCGAAAGGCTCAGGGCGCTCTACGGCGAGGCGCTCGCATATCCCGGCGTGGCGGGTATCGTCATCGGGACGCGCCCCGACTGCGTGGACGCCGAGAAACTCGATTATCTGGCGGAGATAGCGCGCGACCGTTACGTGGCGGTCGAATTCGGCATCGAATCGACCTGCGACGAGACGTTGCGCGCCGTGAACCGCGGCCACGACTTCGCCTGCGCGCGCCGGGCCGTGGAGATGGCCGCCGAAAGGGGGTTGCACGTGGGGGCGCATTTCATCCTCGGGCTGCCGGGCGAGACCGACGAAATGCTGTTGGAGCAGGTCGCAACGATCAATTCGCTGCCGCTCACGACGGTGAAATTCCACCAGTTGCAGGTTTTCCGCGGCACGCCGATGGCCGCCCAGTACGATGCCGACCCCCGCAGGTTCCGTTTCTGGGAGGTCGGCCAGTACATCGACCTGTTCGTCGAGATACTGCGGCGGCTGAGGCCCGACCTGGTCGTCGAACGCTTTGCCAGCGAGGCGCCGCCCCGCTACCATTACGGCCGCAACTGGGGATTGATCCGCAACGAAACCCTGCTGGCGATGCTCGAAAAAAGATTGGAGGAGCGCGGTGCATACCAAGGCGAAATTTTTATACCTTTGTGCTCGAATCACTAATACCCGTCGCTATGAAACCCATCACTATGGAGCAGGTGCTGAAAACCTTCAAGGAGTACTTCCTGATGACGGTCGGCATGATGCTGTACTCTTTTGCATGGATCGGATGCCCGCCGACGGTACCGGAGGCGGTGCCACGGGCCTTTCGCGCGTGCTGTGCCATGCCGTGGAACATTGGGCCGGCATAAGTATCCAGATCGGTACGATGGCTTTCCTGATCAACGGCGTGCTGCTGCTCGTGGCGGGATTCATCATCGGATGGAACTTCGGCGTGAAGACCGTGTTCTGCGTCTGCGTCATATCGCTGGGGCTGAATTTCTGGCAGTCGGTGCTGCCCGAGGGGGATTTCCTCCATCTGGAACGGATCCTTTCGGTGATCCTGGGCGGCATCCTGGCGGGTATCGGCGTGGCGATATGCTTCATGCAGGGCGGCTCGACGGGCGGCACGGACATCGCCGCCATGATTATCAACAAGTACCGCACGATCAGCTACGGCAAGATCGTCATCTATTCGGACTTCGTGATCATCGGCTCGTCGATGCTCGTGGGATTCCATATTGACACGGTGATCTACGGCTACGTGATGACCGCGGTCTTCGGCTATACGGTCGACATGATCATGGCCGGGAACCAGCAGTCGAGCCAGGTATTCATCGTCACGCACGACTATGAGAAGATGGCGCAGGCCATCGTCGACAATATCCACCGCGGCGTGACGCTCATCGACTCGCAGGGGTGGTACACCAAAAAGGAGTCGAAGATCGTGATGGTGGTCTGCCGCAAGCGCGAGACCACGATGATCCTCAAGTTCGTGAAGACGATCGACCCCGAAGCCTTCATGACCGTGGGATCGGTGATGGGCGTCTACGGCAAGGGGTTCCAAGCCATCAGTAAACCCTGATGCCCCTCTATGCCGATATAGTCCTGCCGCTGGCGCAGCCCGCCTATACGTTCGCAGTGCCCGAAGGGATGCATGTCGAGGCGGGGCAGGCCGTGGCCGTACAGTTCGGCGCCCGCAAATTCTACACGGGGATCGTATGGCGCGTGCATGACCGCCGGCCCCCGTTCAAAACCGTCAAACCCATACAGCGCGTCCTGTACGGCGCACCCCTGCTCTCGGCGCAGCAAATGGCCTTCTGGGAGTGGGTCGCCGCATACTACATGTGCACGCCGGGCGAGGTGATGCGCGTGGGGTTGCCGTCGCTGATGAAGCCTTCGGGCGACACGGAGGAGGAGTTCACCGAAGAGGAGTTCCGCCCCCGTACGGAGTGCTACGTGGCCCTGGCGCCCGGGCTGCACGACGAAGGACGGCTGCACGAAGCCTTCGAGAAGCTCGAAAGGCGTGCGCCCAGGCAGTACGAAGCGCTCCTCGAACTGGCCTCGGCCGGGGACGGGGAGCGGATCCCGACGGGCGAGGTGGCACGGCGCCTGCTGCGGGCCGACTATGCCGTGCTGCATGCCCTCGAACGCAAGGGGTACATCGTCTCGGCGGAGCGCGAACGCACCGTCGAGCGCGGCGGATCGGCATTCCGCCTGCCGGAGCTGACCCCGGCGCAGCTCGCGGCGCTGGAGTCGCTGCGGGGGCAGTTCGCCCGGAAGCCCGCGGCGTTGCTGCACGGCATTACGGGGTCGGGCAAGACCGAGGTATACATCCACCTGATCGCCGAAGTGCTGGCGCGGGGCGGCGACGTGCTGCTGCTGGTGCCCGAGATCGCCCTCACGGCGCAGCTGATCGAACGCATGGAGCGCATTTTCGGCAGCCGTGTGACCCCTTACCACTCGAAACTTACGAACCGCCGCCGCACGGAGACCTACCTGCGCCTGAACCGCTCCCAGGGGGGCGAGTTCGTGGTCGGCGTGCGCTCGTCGATATTCCTGCCGCTCAAGCGGCTGCAGCTGGTCGTCGTCGACGAGGAGCACGATGCCAGTTACAAGCAGGCCGACCCTGCGCCGCGTTACAACGCGCGCGACTGCGCCGTGGTGATGGCGCGGCTGTGGGGCGGGCGGACGCTGCTGGGAAGCGCCACGCCTTCGCTCGAGACATGGGTCAATGCCGGAAGCGGAAAGTACGGGCTCGCCTCCCTGACGGAGCGGTACGGGGATGCCCGGCCGCCCGAAATATTCGTTTCGGATACGATCCGCGCCGCCAAACGAGGCGAACGGCATGCGCATTTCAACAAGTTGTTGCTCGACAAGATGGAAGCGGCGCTCGGGCGGGGCGAGCAGGTGATGCTGTTCCAGAACCGCCGCGGGTTCGCGCCCTATGTCGAGTGCACGGAGTGCGGGTGGACGGCACGCTGTCCGCACTGCAACGTGACGCTCACCTACCACAAGGGAGGTGGGAAGCTCGTCTGCCATTACTGCGGCTATACGGCCCCCGTGCCGGCGAAATGCCCGTCGTGCAAGGTGACGGACGTGGTTCCGCGCGGCTTCGGCACCGAAAAGGTCGAGGAGGAGATCGCACGGCTGTTCCCCGCGGCGCGCGTGGCGCGGCTCGACCGCGACAGCGTGACTTCGGAGCGGGCGTTCAACGCCATCATCGCCGACTTCGAGGCCCGCAAGACCGACATCCTGGTCGGAACGCAGATGATTACCAAGGGGTTCGATTTCGGCGGCGTGTCGCTCGTGGGTATCCTCAATGCCGACAATCTGCTGAACAACCCCGATTTCAGGGCCGCAGAGCGGGCGTTCCAGCTGATGATGCAGGTCGCCGGCCGCGCCGGCCGCCGTTCGGACGGCGGGGAGGTGGTGATCCAGACTTCGGAGCCGGGGCATCCCGTGATCCGGCAGGTCGCCGCGGGCGATTACGACGGCATGGCGCGGGCGCAGCTCGCCGAGCGCGAGGCCTTCTTTTACCCGCCTTACGCGCGGCTTACGTCGCTGACGCTGCGCCACCGCGACGTCGCCCTGTTGCGGCGCGGCATCACGGAGCTGGCGGCGCGCCTGCGCGGCCGTTTCGGCCGCCGCGTACTGGGGCCGATGACGCCCCCCGTTGACCGCATTCGCGGCGAATATCTCGCCGGGCTGCTGCTCAAGGTCGAAAGCGGCGCCTCGTCGGCGCGCGCCCGGGAGTTGCTGGGGGCGGAGCTGAAGGCTTTTTCGGAGGATCGCGAGTTCAGGAATATTACCGTCGTCGTCAATGTCGATCCTCAGTAGCCTGTTGCGTGACGTGGCGGCGCTCTTTTTTCCGCCTCGCTGCCCTGTGTGCGGCCGGATGCTGGCGCAGGGCGAGCACACGGTCTGTACGCTGTGCCGGGCGACGGCACCCCTGACGGGGTTTTGGCGCCAGGCCGACAACCCCGTGCTGGGGCGGTGCCGCGACATGCTGCCCGTGGAGCGGGCTTCGGGGCTGCTCTACTATGTCCACGGCAGCGGGTGGCGGGAGCTGATCCGGGGGTTCAAGTACCGCGGGGCATGGCGCACGGCGCGGGCGATGGGCGAGTGGTACGGCCGCTGCCTGAAGGAAAGCGGATTGTACGACGACGTGGAGGTGGTTGTGCCCCTGCCGCTGCACCCCGTCAAGCGCTGCCGCCGCGGGTACAACCAGTCCGAATATATCGCCGAAGGGATTGCCGCGCAGCTGGGCGTGGAGGTCGACCGCCGCAGCGTGCGCCGAAAACGCAATACGGAGAGCCAGGCCCTCAAGGCGCGCCGAGACCGGGCCCGCAATGTCGAGGATGCGTTCGCCGTCGTCCGTCCCGGGCGGCTTGCGGGGCGGCACGTCCTGCTGGTGGACGACGTGTTCACCACGGGCAGCACGATGCTTTCGTGCGCCGGGGAGATTCTGCGCTCGGCGCCCGGGTGCCGCATCAGCATCGCCGCGCTCGCCGTCTCGCGGCACGCTCTGGGCGAGAAGGGGTAGGGTGCGGAAATTATTTTTCAACGGGCCGGACGTTTCTGCAGGGGCGGTGCCGGGCCGAAACTATGTTAAAACATAGTTTTCGGCAGAATATCCCCCGGCGGGGTTTTGAATTCTCCCGGCTTATTGCTACTTTTGGCCTTTGAACGAAAGCGTATATCATGGCAAAAGATTATAACCCCTCCCGGCGCAACAGGGAGGCATTCGAGGCGCTCACCGAGACCCCGGGGAACGTACCCCCGCAGGCGGTCGAACTGGAGGAGGCCGTACTCGGCGCGCTGATGCTCGAAAAGGACAGCATCATCGCCGTGCAGGAGTATGTGACGCCCGATGCGTTCTACACGGAGGAGCACCGCACGATCTACAAGGCGATCGAGGAGCTGTCGATGGAGCTCAAACCGATCGACCTCTATACCGTGACCGAGCGGCTGAAAGGCAAGAAGGAGCTCAAGAAGGTGGGCGGGGCGTCGTACCTGGCGCAGCTCACGCAGAAGGTAGGCTCGGCGGCCAACGTCGAGTTCCATGCCAAGATCATCGCCCAGAAATACGTGCAGCGCGAGCTGATACGCTCGGCGACCGAGATACAGAAACGCTCGTACGACGAATCGACCGATGTGACGGAGCTGATCGGGTATGCCGAAGGCGAGATATTCAAGGTCGCCGAGGGGCATGTGAAGCGTTCGGTGCAGGTGTCGAAGGATATCCTGGCGCGGGCGCTGATGCAGATCGAGGAGGCGTCGAAGAACACGAGCGCCTTCAACGGCGTTCCGTCGGGTTTCATGGCCATAGACCGTGTGACGCTGGGCTGGCAGCTCTCCGATTTGATCATCATCGCAGCCCGCCCTTCGATGGGTAAGACGGCCTTCGTGCTCTCGATGGCGCGCAATATGGCCGTAGACCATGAGCAGGGCGTGGCGTTTTTCTCGCTCGAAATGTCCTCGGTGCAGCTGATGATGCGTCTGATCATCGCCGAGACGGGGCTCAACGGCAACGACGTGAAATCGGGCCGCCTGACGCCCGAGCAATGGCGCCACCTGGAGTCGGCGACCAAACCGCTGGGTGCGGCGCCTCTGTTCATCGACGATACGCCGGCGCTTTCGGTCTTCGAGTTCCGTTCGAAGGCGCGCCGCCTGAAGATACACAACGACATCAAGATCATCATCATCGACTACCTGCAGCTGATGACCGGCAACCAGGATTCGAAGGGGAACCGCGAGCAGGAGGTGGCCTTCATTTCGCGTACGCTCAAGGCCATCGCCAAGGAGCTGAACGTGCCGGTGATCGCCCTGTCGCAGCTGAGCCGTGCCACGGAGATGCGCGGCGGGTCGAAGCGCCCCCAGCTCTCCGACCTGCGTGAGTCGGGCGCCATCGAGCAGGACGCCGACATCGTGGCGTTCATCCACCGTCCGGAGTATTACGGCATCAACCAGGACGAGAACGGAATGCCTACGGCCGGCATGGCCGAAATCATCATCGCCAAGCACCGTAACGGCGCCGTGTGCGACGTGAACCTGCGCTTCCTGAAGGAGCAGGCGCGTTTCGCCGACATGGACGACTCGATGTTGCCGCCCGCGCAGGCTTCGGACAGTCAGCAGGCCTACGACGATTACGCCAGCGGTTCGAACGGCGCCACGGGGGCTGCCGCCGCGCTGGGTTCGGGGATTGGCGGCGGGGAGTTCGACCTGACGCCCCGGGCGCTGGACGAAGAGGCGCCGTTCTGAGTGGCGGCACGATGCGGCCGAAAGGGAGCCCCCGCCACGCCGGAAGACGGGCGGGGATTATGTGAAACGAACAGTTAAATTTCCGATATATGTTTGTCCGGACTTATGCGGGTGCGATCGTGGGGATCGACGCCGTGGCGGTGACCGTCGAGGTCAACATCGCGGGCGGCGGGCTCGGCATGTACCTGGTGGGACTGCCGGACAATGCCGTCAAGGAGAGCGAGCAGCGCATACGTGCGGCGTTCGAGAACTCGGGGGAGCGGATGTCCGGCCGCAAGGTGGTCGTGAGCCTCGCCC
>OKWG01000432.1_pt1 | contig 15367 bp, 20 predicted proteins | sample 1607091 | NCBI WGS metagenome assembly OKWG01 (sample SAMN04414080, study PRJEB24778) | human gut metagenome | material: faecal | host: Homo sapiens
ATTTCAGACTTAAAACTATCAGATATTTTTCTCACAGTTCATCCGGGCATTTTAAACATTCTATAGCGTTTTGGATTTCGCTTTTCTTACTATTCCAGGTAATACCGTCAATATGCACCTGTTTTTCTTCTTCAAGCTCTTGAAATTCTTTCATAAGTTCAGTTTTTTCATAAAATCAACCATCCTTTCATTTTCCTATAGATACAGTTCCATAAGTCCCACATTTTTATTTTCAACTAAGACAACGCCTGGGCGGACAACGGAAACATACTGTTTTACAACGTTCTCGATTCGCTCGTTGCTGTAATACGGTGCCAACTTTTGGCGTGTGTATTCTTTCGCTTCTTCAAGTGCCATCATCTTCATATAATCAACCATCCTTTCGTTTTATGCCCTGTCTCATCGGTGCAGGTGGGGCAGTTCCCGCAGACCGCCACGCGGCGGTTTCGACTAAATATTTTTGGCTATCTCTTCTAGCAATTCCGTTTTGGTTTTCAAGTCTTTTGTATTTTTTAACAATTCTTTTATTTGCTCCGGAAGATTTAACAATCTTGCATGACCGATTTTATCAATCGCAACTTGGTATCTTTTTTTCTAATGCTGTCATCATATTTCATCATAACCTTTCTATATGTGTTGGTCTGCCATCGTCAGAGCCGGGCGATTATCCCGCGGCTGACGCTCCAGGGTGGAGCGTTTCGGCTAACTGTAAATATATTCTGCTTTTCTGACCTTCCCTTTATTGATAAGATCTGAAAAATGCCTTGCTGCTCTATCAACACCTTTATCATCTTCAAAGTCTTCATAAAAGTAATAAGTTGTTCCGGTTTCTCCAGATGAAAAATCAAATGTAACTTTAACACCAACACCCGAAATATCTTTTCTGTCTAATTTATTCTGCATTTCCTGTCTTGTCATTGTTTTGTCCTTTCTGCCCTCGTAACCTCCGGGGCGGGTGATTTTTAATACTTTTATGCTTCCCTCTCAATTTTCAGCTTGTCAATATTTCCTTCTTCCATGTCCTCAACAATCGCTCTCAATTCATCCAGGATATCCCCTTCCTTTGGTGTCTCGAATGTGTAATTCTCGTTGTATTCCTTTCCTTCAACTTTAATTCTATAGATCATGTTCTCGTCCTCCTGTGATTTTTTTTCCTGTTCTTTATGATATTAGTATACACCTGTATCAAGTGCATGTCTATTGACAATATGCACAATATTCAAGTGCATATTTTGTTTACAATATACACTTTGTTCGAGTGCATATAAAACACTTGATTCAGGTGTATACATGTTTTATAATAAAAACTAGGAGGTGTACACATGATTCTATATAAAATCAATATCATCGAAACCTTAAAAAACGCTGGTTATTCTTCATACAAAATTCGCCAAGAAAAACTATTAGGACAAGCAACACTGCAAAAAATTCGTCAAAATGAATTAGTTTCCTGGGAAAATATCAATACAATTTGCTCACTCCTAGGCTGTCAACCCGGCGATATCCTAGAATATATTCCAGATGAACCAACTAATGCCGATGCTCCAAAATAATTCTTTTCAACAACTTATTTCCTCCCAAACCAATTAACAGGGAAGATGTTTTATCTCTCCATCTTCCCTTGTTGCGACGTCGCAATTATTCTACTTTATTCGGTGCCATAAAACGGTTATAAAATTCTGTCAATGCTCCAGGCTCCTTACTGTTTCCGATCCCGTGATCTTGGACATATTGTTTCATTTCAAGAATTGTTTCATGTGGAATTAAATATTCATCTTCCGGTGTATCATTTTTCAAATTATCAAATGCCTTCTGCAGTGCAGAGTGATAATCTGGATCTGTCATCCAGATAGAATTTTCTTCCAAACCTCCATGGTCATGATCTAATTTAAAATATTTTTCACTGATAAATCTGGTCTTTCCTTCCGGCTTCTCTACAACAGGCGTTGTGTCAACTACATACACCATGATCTGTTTCACATAAGTATTTCCTGTATGGTCAACTACAGTCAGATTCTCGGACGTTGCAAAATCATGCTGCAGGTTTGTAAACTCACTTTCCTGATAGTCTGGTATCGTAAAAGATGTAAAAACCTCTGGATCACTCGGTGCCGGATTGGTTCCCGGTAAAATCGGACTTCCATCTTCCCGGTCGGTTGCCGTTGCATGACTTAAGATTTCTTCTTCCGTGATAAAACCACTCTGTGCCTGTTCTAAGGTATAATAGAGATCCTGTGCCTGAATCCACGGGCAGTCGTCCCAGACAGCATAAAGTGTGATCTCTCCACCATCTTCTGCCACAAGGTTCCGAACGACATCCCCGGCTTTCCACTGCGGGATAAAGGTGTCTTTGCCATCTTCTAAGGACCATCCCATAAATACGGATGTGTAGACTTTTTTCTTTGGCTCCTCGGCTTTCTTATTTTCCTCGTTGCCTTCTTCCTCTAAGTCATCCAGATCATCTGTCACTTCTGTCTCTTCAACATCCTCCGGATCTTCGGTATCCTCCATATCTTCCGTTTCTTCCTCTTCATATCCATCCATCATTGCCTTTGGAATCACTCCGGCAATCACATCCTCTGTCACGTTTTGTCCATCCAGTGTATATTTCACATAGGCTGCTGTTCCGTCTGCATTCCATACATCCGGCAGTGTCACATCGGTATCATACGTGGTTTCGATATCATCGATATGTCCGGCTCCACCGTTCGGATCAAAATGGATCGTATATTTATTTGCCTCTGCATTGGCTGTCATCGTGACATTTCCGGCCGGCATCGTAAATACAAACTTCTTAGCATCTACGGTCTGCTCCCCACCGGAGCCGCCTTTATAATTTCCTTTCCAGTTTAACCAGTGATAGCCTTCTTTTACTGCCGCATCGATGGTGACGCTCTGTCCATAGCGATACGATCCGCCTCCGGTCGTCTTTTCAATGCCGGTTCCGGCATTTAATGTTACATTATATAGATGTCTTTCATAATAATAATCAATGACCATCTTTCCATCTGCAGTTACCTCTTTCGTCTGTGTTTTCGGGCTGTCAAAACCGGTGTATGTCTTTACTGCAGGCGTTATTCTACTTCCGATCTGTGCTTTTTTCGTCTCTGTTTCGGCAAGTTCATAGTTTTTATCGTCATGGGTTGATGCAATACCGTCTGCTTTCTGTTTCCAGTGGCGGACGGTATATTCTGCCTGATCCAGTTCCCAGTGTGCATACAGGGAAATGATCTTTCCTTTGGTTCCGTTGGATAAAGTACCACTCTTTGCATAGCCCCGCCAGTCACTGGCACAGATCTTGCCCTGATTATCTCCGGATGCTGCACCATCCACATTTACATAGGTTCCGCCGCTTGCTGCAGTCCACCATCCGGCTTTCGTATGGGTTCCACTGATCACTTTGCGGTATCCGTTGATCGTGATACTGCTTGACAATGCAGCATTATAATAGGTGCCGTAACGGTATGTTTTATAGATATACGGTGTGTTATTTTTACAGATACTGCTGATCTGTGTTCCGGTATAACTCTTTGTTGCTGTTTCTTTAGCACTGTTTCCGATCAGTGTAAATGTATTACCGACTTTCCACACATCCGTACTCGTCAATGCCCTTGGTGCGTTTATGTAATAACGGACTTCATAAGGCTCCCCGATACCGGTAAGTGTCAGCGTCAGGTTATAAGCAGGCATCTGTCTTTCATAAGCATAGGTATTATCATTTACCATGTCCGATGTTGCCTTGCGGTCTGTGGAGACATTCGTTTTTTCATTGAGGTCTATCCATTTACTGAACACGTAGCCGGTGTTAAAGGTCGGTACTGCTGAAATAATTCCATTATATGGAATATCAACAGAACCTACATAGTAATCGCCTGCTAACAATTTCTGATCTGCTAATACCGTAAGTGAAGTGTAATACCGCCCACTTGGGTTAAATCTTTGTATATCAATATTCTTTCCGGCAGTCTTATCCATCTTTACTGTAAACCGATACATCGGAACTGCCTGAGACGATAATGGTTCTGTTTTTTTCTCAATTCCGGTGCTAAAAGACTGTGACCGGAGTTTTCCGACAACCTCATACTGGTTTTTAAAAACTTTCTTTCCTGAATTTTCCTTTACGCTACATGAAATCGTATAGCCAACATAACTGCCATCTGCCTTGTTATCATAACCGGATAAAGTCAGTGTATGTTTGGCTGCATCATATTTAAGCTCTTTTGCAGTCCCATAAACAAGTTTTTTTTCTTTAGGATTTTTTACACCTTTATCAAGCACTGTAAATATTGTTTCACCTTTTATCGGAGTCAATGCATCATCCAATGTAACTACCAGTTTTCCATCATAATAACCGGTATCTGACTGGTCTGTTTTTACCTGTATACCTCCTGTTACAGTTGCAGATACTGCACTGGTTACCGTTGTATCCTGATTTGAAATAAGATCATAATCCGCTACATCCACCGCAAGCCCGACAACAAATAATGTCGACCAGGATGAATCGGATGCTTCCGCACGGAATTTATTTGTTGCAAATCCCGGATGTGCACCATCATCCTTATTCATGCTGAAATCTGTTAATATACCACGGACAGAAGATAACTTAGAACTCAGCTGTGTGTCTCCATGATAGAAATAAGAATGTCCGATCAGTCCACTGTTTGAATATGCCAACTTGTCATTTTTATTCTTGTCTTTATTAACCCGATCATATAACTCAAGTCCAAAAGACTTCTGTTCTGTCGCGTTGCTTTTCACAATTCCTGAATTGGTTCCAAGCAGTAATAATTCTCCGCTTACTTCGGAATCTTCATTTATATACTGATTTGTCTTACAATCTCCAAGATTCAGATTCATGGATACAGGGTTTTTTGTCCATGTACTGCCTTCCCACTGATAATTAAAATGAGATCCAATTTTTAAAGAAACAGCCCTGACATTTGCTTTGCTGTTTTTCTCGATTACGATCAGCTGCCATGCGGAACTGCTCTCACCTGCATGTGTACCCTTGTCTGTATTACTTGTTTTCATTGACGCTGCATAAGGGATATTTGCAACACCGTATTTACCATAGCCATATTTCTGAACAACCGAGGTTACATCTACATACATACAGGAAAATGTATATTCTTTTGTTCCCAGATGTGGTTCACGCATATCAACTGCAGCATAGGAAGCATTTACTTTCTTTGTAAAAGCACCCTTGTCTGTTGAACCGGCAAAATAAACCGCTTTATTCGCAGCCTTTTTTACAAGATCCGTATTATTTTTTCCCTGTACGGATGTTTCCCAGACAAGATATGCTGCTTCTATCTGTGTTGCACCGTCTGTTTTTTTCATACTTGCAATAGAACTGTTTACGATTTTGTCCTTACCAATGGTATCTACCGTTTCCTTAAAATCAGTATCCTTCACCATCTCATTATAATTATTATTTTCATAATAACCATAAAATCCGAAAAAGTTCGCGTCTCCGGTATAATTGATGCTGTACTGACCGATCAAATCCGTCACGATCTGTGTTTCTTTATTGATATTTACATTTACATCCGCTTTTACAGTAAACGGCCGGAGTAAAAAAATACTGCTGATCACGAGTGTGAACAGCAGCAGCATTTTTCCTCCTTTATTCAGTTTTCTTTGTTCTTTCATAGTTCTCCTTTCATGTTTCATCATTCTTTTCTATCAAAACAATAGAATGCACGCTTCTGCGAACATCCTACTGTCATGAATGAATTTAGATTATTTGTTAATCTCCTGCACTCTGTGTATACCAGCAGGTTGTTCCCTTATCTGTCACTGTACATTTCCAAGAATATTTGCAAAATCCATCGGCAGACTTTAAAGTCAAAGTTGCTGTACCATATCCAACACCCGCAACTGCATAATCATCATATACTTTGATAATGCTTTCATCACTACTTGTAAGCGTAAAATTTTTGTTTTCCGCATTTAACGGAAGCACATCCCTTGATAACATAACCTGACGATAATCATATATATCATCCTCATATGTAGCATCCAAATCAGGATCCTGCTTCTTCAGATTCGTATACATATTAAACTGGAATGCTGTCACAAGTTTCCTAACTGTTACCGTGTAAGTCGCAGACACGCTCTTATCGGCCTTGGATGTCACAGTGATTACTGCGGTACCCGCTTTTTTCGGTGTGACTTTACCAGTGGAAGAAACAGATGCAACACTCTTATTGCTTGATTTATATGTAACTTCCCTGTTCTTTAAGCCGGTCATGCTTTTGATTTTGATCTGTGCGGTACCGTATTTCTTTTTATTTGAAACAAGCATTTTTGCACAGACTACATAATATTTACGTCCCATATCCGGATCTGCAATATCTGTTCTTGCATATGCTGCAATCTCCCCTGCATCAAATACCGCATCCGGCATACCGTCGACTGCTCTTGGCATTTTATCAAAGCTGGATTCCGGTGCAAGTGTTACGCTTGTTTCATCAAGAACGATCTTCTTCTTTCCGCTTGGTGTATAGTTTGTGTTGATCGTGTCCGGATTCTTTACTGTTACTTTAAACTTTGCGACTGCCTTTTTATTTACCACGGATGTTACTGTGATCGTTGCCGTTCCGGCTTTCTTTGCAGTTACCTTTCCTTTGGATGAAACTGTTGCTACTTTTTTATTGCTGGATGCAAATTTAACACCCTTTCTGCTGATCCCTTTGTAGGATTTTACTTTGACCGTGGCTGTCTTTCCGACTGCGATCGTTGCTTTCTTTTTCTCCAGTGTGATCTTGGCGTTCTGTTTCTTTTTGCTGACGGTAACTTTGATCGTGCCTTTTACTTTGGCATTGTAAATGGATGTTACCGTGATCTTACAGGTTCCTTTTTTCTTTGCAGTGATGACACCCTTATTTGTTACTGTCGCAACTGCATTGTTACTGGATTTATAAGTCAGCTCTTTTGACGGTTTGAAGTTTATCTTATCCCCATAAGCGTTTGTTCCGCTTGTCTGAATGTAATCCCCATTCTGCCACATGCCATCGATCGTGAACTTTACATATTCACCTGCATACAAGGTTACTTTGCTGCCAGCCTTGCCGTTGATTTTGAAATCGATCCGATTGGCTGCCTTTGCCGATACTTCTTCCGGCTGTGGTACTACGATGCTGCTGATGCACATGATAAGTGCAAGCATCAGTACGACTGCTTTTTTCCATCCTTTTTCTTTTCTCTTCATAACTACCTCCTGTTTTATCTTTTAACATTGTTCCATGTTGTTTTCCCTGATATTTCTATACTTATAGTATACACCTTTTTCTCTTAAATTCCAAGGCAGTGAGCAATAAAAATTGTCACTGCCGTAAATAAAAATACTTCCACAAATATAAATGTTCCCATCCCAATAATCAGGATATTTAACATCCTGTTTTTTCTTATCTTTTTCATCTTTTTCCTTAATTCCAGACTGCATAATAAGCTGCATCCTGTGTCATCGTCATATTCTGATCCAGAGCATTTCCCTCTGCATCTGCCCATCCTGTAAATGTTTTTCCTTCCTGTACCGGATTTTTTGGAACCGGAACTCCATCACCGTTCAGGACCTCATAGCATTTATAACAGTCCGTATCCGATAAATAATATCTTACCAGGCAGATCTCCGGCACTTCTTCCTGAAGTTTATTTACAACCGCTGTCCTGTCATATGACACGGTTCCCGGTTTTCCATTCGGATGCTTAAATTCTTCTGTCACAGAAACGGATAAAAGCTGCTTATCCGTATCTGCAGCATTTACTTTTAGCTGGATATCCGAATCTGAATCGATCGCATAAGCTAATGTTTCTAAAAAATCAGCTTCCAGCTGATTCTTATCTGTGACATTATACTTTTTTGTTAACAGATTTTCTGCCGTCTCTTCTACAGTGGACGGCAAATTACTTTTTAATTCCATGCTCCGGTTCATTCTTCCCGATACCGCCATGATCGTTAAAAAAATCACTCCGGCAATACAGGTTGTGACAATCGCCCTGATGATTAATTTCATTTGTGCCCCTTTCTACATGACCGGAACATGGATCACTACGGTTGTTTTCCGATTACCGGAATCCACTGCTTTTACCGTAAAAGAATACTTTCCGGCAGATGAAAACGTGATCGTTCCGGATGCCTGATCCATCTGGTCTGTCAGTTCGTTTCCATCTTTATCACAAAACTTTAAAAGTTTAACCGCAAGCTCCTGTCCGTTATAGTCATGTGCTTTTACATAATCTGCTACATTCACTGTTCCCGGTGCAAGACTACCACTTCCATGGTATTCAATCACCGGTGCATCTTTTGCGATTTCTGTCTGATACGCACCATAGTCTGCATAAGCATTGTAATCAGTCCCATCCGTATTCATATGCGCTGCTATGATTTTTACGATTCCACGGTTTCCATCCGAATCTGTTACTGCAGAAAATATAATCGTAAGGATGCATATCGTTACCGCAACAGTGACCAGCAGACCGCCGTGTTCTTTCATGATCTCTTTCATGTCATTCTCCTAACCACATAAACCGTTAAAAAATGTCTCTATCATCTGCTTAAAATATCCGGCATATACACCATATGCCATGGCAAGTGCTATGACGGACACCGCTCCGGTCTGTACGCTTCCTCCAAGTTCTTTTACAATCTCTTCCATTTCATACACCATCCTTAAAATGCTGTTGCAGCCATATATACGCTGATCATAAACGTGAGAACCGCCAACGCCGGAACCGACTCTAAGATCATTTCACCAATCTGTTCTATAAACTCTTCCATTACCGCGCGATCCCCCTTGTCATATGCGTTTTCTCAATGCCAAAAACCGGCATCTTATAATCATAAGACAGTATTACATCTGCTGATACTGTCTCCCCCTCTGCATTCGCAGAAGGCGTTACGGTCAGTGTATACCCTGCTGACTGCGCCTGCGAAATACAGCTGCTTATCACATCCCGGTTAAAATCACTGTTTTCAATTTCTGCTATCACATCCGCTTTGTATTCCTTTGCCGCTGCCGTCTGTGCTGATGCAGTTAATAATGCGGCTGCACCAAATACACAGAGCAGATAAAAAAACAATGTTGTAAATGCACTGATTATATTTTTCATCTACATCCCTCCCGCCTCTGACAGCATTTCAAATAAAAACATCATGCCAACGACCAGATCTCCCAGCAACTTGATGGATGCACCAAAAACCGGATACGAATATAACATCTTAACCTGGAAAGCCGAACTTTTATTCCGGCGTTCTGCAGCACGGTTTCTCATTTCCTGGACCTGTACTAAAAGGTTCTGGATCTGCACCTTTGCATCTCCGGTACCGGATTCTGAAATCGCATACAGCATTTTCATGCAGCTGGTTGTTTCCGGGATATCGAAATTTTTACAAAAATCTGTGTAGGAACTCAATGCTTTCGGCTGTTCTTTCAAACGCTGCAGTAATGCATTTATTTCCGGAACCAGGATCTTTGGTGCACCATCTAACGATTTCGCGATTGAAACCTGCACATTGCTATGCTGCATTAATAATGCCATCTGCATCAGCCACTCTGGGAATGCCGCATAAAGTTCTTCAGATACTACACGTCTTGCAATATTCCTGCCAAATCTATGCTGCTGTGACATGGCTTTTTCATAGCAGCGCAGCACATATTCTTCGTCCCTGCCGCTTTCTTCTTTTAACCAGTTCCTGGTCAATGTCTTTTCTGATCTTGCATATACATAGATCATCCATAAAAGAAGTCCAAAAGATGTGACCTGTACCAGACCTGTTGTAAGCACATTGTAAGGGGCTTCCATGTTAAGGATACCCGGAAGTGCATTTAACATATATAAAGTTCCGGCACATAAGGCTGTAGCCACAACAATGGATACCACATTGTTTGTATGTGCTTTTTTCTTTTCTCCCTGAAGCAGGTAACCTCTGCGTTTCCATAATTCCACATCATTTAATAACAGGGAAATGGAATCATCCGCCTCTCCACCATATTCCTCTGCACTGATCAAAAGTTCATGCAGCGTTCTGATCTTACGGCATTCATATTCTTTTTCCACAATGTCTAAGGATTCCCTTAAAACACCTTTTTCACTGTAGGAACATCCTGCTTCCAGATGACCGATTGCTTCCTCTATCACATCCTGCATATGCCCCGGTTCAAATGTTTCTTTCGTTTCTTTTAAGGCAGATAACACTTTTCCACTTTTCTGGAATGCATATAACATCTGTTCCATGTATGTAGCTGCATCTGCAAAACGTTTCTGTTCATACATCTTTTTATAGGTATCCAGAATAAATGCCGGAAGTGCCAAAAACATGGCGATCAGCACAATGACAAGCAGTTTCCATTTCAGTTGAAACAGTAAGCCGATCACTCCCATTCCGGCAATACATGCACCAATGACAAATAAATGCGTTTTCCAGGAAAAATGATATCCGTATGTATAAACCTCTTTTGCAAGGTTTCCCGGATTTAAAAGCAACAGATTTTTCGCCACACGGTTTTCTTTTTTGATCTGCTTTCTCTCTTTTTTCTCTTTTATCCGTGTCTTTTTCAATCCTGCCACTATCTGCCCTCCTTCCGGTATCTGTAAAAACTTTCACAAAAGAACGGTTCTTGTATTCCAGCACGTTCTAATTTCAAAAGAATATCTTTCGGTATCTCCTCTGAAACAAGTTCCCCATCCTCTACCAGCATATAAATTCTGTTTTCATGATCTTCCCTGGCATAAAAACAAAGCTGATCTAAATATCTTCTGATCTCTCCATCCTGTGTATTTTCTTTCCGGATCAGAAGTCCAAGATTTACATAACGGTAAATCCTGTTTTCCATACGTCTCGCATCATTTACATTATTCATCATGCTCTGGATACGGTCTGGCAGCTTCTTCACATCATCCAGATGGATCGTTGTAAATCCATTGACACCAGTACTCCACTGTTCCAACAGTGATGTCACTTCCGTTGACCTTGCCTCTGACAAAACCAGATAAGCCGGATTCTGTCTTAAACACGCCTTGATCGCATCCGTATAGGAAAAGTTATCCTTTACACGAAGCTCTACGGCATCCGCTCCGGCATTAATTTCCGGATAATGGATTTCTAAAGAATCCTCGATCGTGATCACACGGCTTTCTTTCGGAATAAACTGCATAAAAAACTTTGCTGTTTCCGTTTTTCCAGCTCCGGGTTCCCCGCCAAATACAAAGTTCATACCCGCCCTCACACAGTTTAAAAGCAGATGCAGCACCTTTTCTTCACAAAAACCGCTGTTTAACATCCCGTTAATCGTATTACGCACCAGACACGGAGATCTGCGGATACAGACGCTTGTCCCGGTTGCCGCCACAGAATCATGAATGATACTGATACGAAGTTCTTTCGTATCTGCCTCTAACACCTTATTTGCATTGTTAAACTGTGCATCCACACAATTTGCAATGTTATGTGTAAAGGCATCTAAAAAGTTTTCTGTAACTTTTTCTTCCGCTTCTTTTGCTCTGTACTTACCCTTTTTAAGATCCGTGATCCACAGGGCAGAACCGTTATAATCCACATCCGTAACATCCGGCTGCATTAAAAAATCCCAGAACACACCAAACTGTTCCGGGCTTGGTTCAAACATTTCACTCAAATTTAATTTTCCCTCCTTTTAAAAGGTACAGGCAGCATGTAAATGTCAAAGACCAACTGAACATTTGCTGCCGCCTGTTTTTTACTCCAGCCACTTTACTTATCAGCCTAATGCATTCATCTTTGTAAAGAAATTCGTGAATGCTGTTTTGAACTGCTCCAAAGCAATTCCGCCTTCCGTTGGATTGCAAATGAACAAGATCAATACTGTAATTGCAATAATCACTGCACCTCTTTTTACTGCACCACCATACTCTTTCATAAACTCTTCCATGGGAATCTTCCTCCTTTCATCGTTACTCGATTCTCCTGCAGGTGAAATCTGTACGGGATTAATCAATCCCTTATAAATACAGGAATGCTTTATCACATCGTTGTTCCTTCCAAAAGGTTATATATCAATTCATAGCGGCACATAACAAGGAAAGGAATTGTCTCTTTCAGACTGCAATATAAAGAAAAGCTTTCTCTTGCTTCCTGAAATGCACAATCAATTTTGTACTGTGGCAGATTTGATCTTTCTGCATGTCTTCTCCAGGCATTGTATTCTTCCTGGAGCGATCCGTTTTTTTCTTCAAATATTTTCAGATCATCCATCATACTTACTCCTGCTACACCTCTTCGTATTTTTTCATAGCATCTTTCATAAAAAAGCATAATTTCAAATGGTATTCTGTTTTTTAAATGGCACCATACAGAAAACGCACTTCTTACTTCCTCAAAAATGCAATCTGTCTCATATGACCTTTTCACTTTTCGCTCCGCTTTCTGTCTCCACACTACATATTTTTCCCACACATCTCCATTTTCCAATTCAAAACGCTTTACCCGATTCTTTTCTACGTCTTCCCATTTTTGCATCCTGCTGGTCAGCGATGCTTTATTTTCCATCGTATTATAAATTTCAAACAGTTCCGGGTATTTCATTACCAGCCATAAATGCGCCTTTTCAATTCCTTCACTTTCAAAAGCACCTTTTAAAATACATTTAAAAACATAGTCTGTCAGGAAATGCGAAATTTCTATTATAAACTTTAGATCTTGTACATTTCCACGACATATTGCAGATATAAAATATTCCTGCTTTATCAGAAGTGCCGTTGCATGATCTATTAATATTCTTCTATTTCTGTCAGCAGCCCGTTGCACTTTCTTGACTTTATAGCAATAAATAAATAGAATAGTTATTGATACTATGTATATAATTGTAACTACTAACAAAAGAGTCATCACCTCGTAACATTCCAACAATATATAATCTTCCTGTGCTTATAAGGGACAAATTTGCGTCCCTTATTTTCTTTTGGCAGCGTTCTATAACCGCACACTGCCGAGAGCCTGTCAGCCCCGTCACGGTCTTCTCCTCTTTCTTTCGTGACTGTTACGTTTTATCCCCGTCAATGGGGCTTTCTGAAAGTTCTAAATTTCACACTTCCACCCGCACAAGTCCATTTAGTTATCAAGGTTCCATAAAAATTAATAAAGGGAAACATCTGTTCAGATTGAACTTTTCTTAGAAATGCCGTAGAATAAACTTGTTGTTTTGGTGGCATTTCTAAGAAATGTTTCCCGGAAGCCTTGTGATTGCCGTCACAGGGCTTCTTTTTTCTGATTCCCGTTTCCAGGAACCGATCGTCTGCATTGCTTTGATGCTACGGTCGTGGAGCTGCCGTGCAGACAGGTTGTTATTTCTTGTTCATGTTTTTTAAATGCTCTTTTAACACTGTCATATTTGTTTTACAATCTGCAAAATGACGATATCCAGAATCAAGAAGATAATATTCTTCTGTTTCACTTTCTTCTTTCGTCCATTCTATATAGTACGGATAATTCTTTACCACGATTGCATAGCCATCCGGCAGATCATAGCGATAAAATGTTTCTTCTGTGCACTCATTTCTACACCAAATGTTCCAGGACTTATAACTGTTTATAAACTCTTCTCTCTGCGCCATGTTCTTCATGACAGGAAGTTCCGGCTGTGTTATAACAGGTTCTTTATCTTCGATCCATCCACATTTTCCATTACAGTCTTCCTTGCAGTCAGCACAACATTCTACTGTTTCATTACAGCCACAGCACACACAGGTTCCGTTTGGACTTTTACCAGTAATGCAGCCTCTCTCATACGGCAGCACCTTTTTCTCCGGCACTGGTTGCGACGTCGCAACAGATTTTTTCTTTTTCGATGTCTGTACCAGAGTATCCGAGGTATTTAAAATGTCCGTCGAACTTTTCTGTTCTTTCGCTTTTTCTTTTAATGATCTCTTATAGCTTCTGATCTGCGATACTGTCATATCAGCATTGACCTTGAAACGTTCCTTTTCCTTTAATGGCAGCATTTCCACCAACTGGGAATAGGAATATTTTTCATATTTGTCATCGACCCACATTTTTTTGGAATTCGAGTCGTCTTTTGAACAAAATTCATTCCATACCGCGATCACTCGCGATACTGCGGATTTATCCATATGGAAGTTCTTTTCGATACACTCATAGAAATTGTCATACCCTAACTCTTCATGGTATCTGTACATCTCCATCTCATGAAGATGGAATCCTAAACTCATGTATCGTTTTTTGACATCCGTTATGTCCTGTTTTACATAGTTAAATGAAGCAACTGCAAGTTCATTTACTTCATCACCGTAATAATCCTCACCCAATACAATGCCTGTTGTTAAATCCATATCATCACCGCCCATAATTTATATCCATCTCATTGCTTATTGAAGCGCATACAATGCAATCAGGATTAAATCTGCAATAATTGCTGCTCCAATCGCCACGTGCCCATCTTTACTAATCAAACCAGCAATAATTCCAATAACAAAATTAACAATTATTGCTATGATCGTAATCGTTAATAGATTCATTTCATCGCCCCTTTCCAACAGCCATGTGATCACAGCTACAGTTACCACACCGCAATAACCAGCTTTCTTCCTACCACCAGCCTATGTTCCAGGATCTTGCAAATTCGACTGCCTCAACTTCTTCTTTTGGGATCGTGTATACTTTATCCTGATACCTAAATCTGTAATATTCTCTATGTTTTTCTATACACCTTGCAGTAAAAAATGCCGATATACTTTTATCTAATGCATCTGAATAAAAAAACAGTTCGATATCTTTACAGCTTTGTAATTTAAACATTATCCGGTATTTGTATTTCTGTCCTGCATTTTGCTCTGACAAAAGATACATAGGCGTTACATCTAACTGAAAGCGTGCCATTATTACAATTATAATGGTTACAACTACCACACATATAATACTATTTTCCATATAAAGGAGGTCCTCCCATACCTATAAGGAACGACACAAATCAAGCAATGCAAGATTAACAATAAGTAATGCTCCTACCGCTACAACTTCTACATGTCCAATGACGACACTGGCTATCAAACAAAGACCTAATATTCCGATTATCAGACCGACTATCAATATTGCCGTTAAGCAAACTAAACAAGCTAAACGCTTCATTTCACTCTCTCCTCTCCGACAACCATGTGATCACAGCCGCTGTTACCACATCCTCCGGTTCCCATGAATCGGATATCTCTCGTTCTGTTCCCTGGAGCTGTTCACGTTCCCATCCGGATAATTGTTTTGCTGCACCCTGTAATTCTTCATATATAGATTCCGAAATGGAGATTGTAATCTCACGTTTGTTGACCTGATCCATGTTATTACCATGCTTTCTAATGTTATTAGCACTTATTCAAC
>OKWG01000433.1_pt1 | contig 15328 bp, 10 predicted proteins | sample 1607091 | NCBI WGS metagenome assembly OKWG01 (sample SAMN04414080, study PRJEB24778) | human gut metagenome | material: faecal | host: Homo sapiens
AACTGATGCTATTAAGTAAGCATTGATAACAATGTAAAGGAAGGGCTGGATGCCAGGAAAGAGCATCAACCGGACATTATCTTGACCGATATAGAGATGCCTGTAATGGATGGAAGGGAGATGGTTTCCAGAATACGGGAGATAGACGGCGATACGCCTCTTTTATTCGCTTCCGGCCATGTCACCCCGAAAGATGTGATAGAGGGATATCAGATCGGAGCCAATAATTATATCAAAAAGCCTTTTATCGCGGAAGAAATGGATGCACATATCCGTGGACTGTTGAGTATGAAAGAAGGGGCGCGTTCCAAGAATCAATCCCGTATATATACGATTGGCAGCTATCAGTTGGATGCAGAGCATTGTCTACTGAAAAGCGCCGATGAGAAGAAGAAAACATTGACTCCGCGGGAAGTCGGCATTTTGGAACTTCTCTGTGAGAATAAAGGGGAAGTGATCCGGCGTGAAGCGATATTAAGCCGTTTTTGGGAGACTGAAGATGATTATTTTGCTTCTCGCAGCCTGGATGTTTTTGTTTCGAAGTTACGTAAACTCTTTACAAATGATCCTTCTGTCGAAATCCAGACAGTCAGAGGGGTTGGGTTGATGTTGGTGGATAACTGATTTTTTCGATCGTCCGGTAAGCATCCCGGATGACAGTTGGCGGAAAACCGTTGATCTCCAATAAACGGATGGCGTTGCGTTGGTAAAGGGGACCGCTCTTCAGTTTGTAGTCGAACGAGAAGGTTTCATCTTGGATAACTTCGCTGAAATGGTATAGGTCGTATTCTGTGTCGAGCAATGTTGCTAGTTCCGCGTCATGTGTGGAGGTGACGATTATGTTATCCGTAGTATTCAGGTATGGTAAGACGGCTTTGGCGACAGGAATACGTTCGTTGGGGTTCGTCCCTTTGAATATCTCGTCGAACAGGAAGAGGTTGGCTGTTCCTTCCTGACTCCGGCTGATCATCTCTTTGATCGTATCGACCTCTTTCATATAGAAACTTTTTCCTTCCGACAGGTCGTCGGCGAGCATCAGGGCGGAATAGATCTTTATGGGGGCGGACAGTGCGAATGTCCGGGCAAAGGCAGTGTGAAGCGTCTGCGCCAGTAAGACATTAATCCCGATTATACGGATAAAAGTTGTTTTACCGGACATGTTCGAACCATTCAGCAGTACAGACTTCTCTTTTATAATAACGGAATTAGACACACAGTCCTCTATCAGAGGATGATATATCTCTTCACCCTCCAGTCTGTACCCATTGTCCGCTTTTTCCGGCAAGCAGTAATAAGGCAGCTCTTCCCGCAGGTAGTAGACGGATAACAGGCAGTCCGCCAGTCCGACAAACCGGTACACGGTTTCAATCTCCCGGTTTTTATTCCTCAGAATAGATACGGATTGCAGAAAAGAAAGCGGTTCTGTGAGAAAGAAAATATGAGCCAGTTCGGTACAGAACCAGACAAAGACAGCCATGTCGCTTTGTAGTTTACTCTCCATCCGAAGGAATAAAGCGGTTTTCCGGATCGGCCTGAGTGTTGCCAACGCATCCGGAATCTCTTTCGTCAGCTTGCCTAACTCCGGATATTTGCACAACTCTTCTGCTATCCCCAGGAGTTTGATCAGTTGGGGTACGGAATGTATGTAATCGAGACTCTTGGGTTTGAATGCGTAATGGATAACAGCATTCAGAATAATAGCGACCAGGAAAGCATTCCGCAGGCTGTTATATGTGCAAACAGATAAAGAAGCAGGAACAAGGCCGGCAGAAACTTCAGGATTGTAAAGGCGATCTTGGTCTTTCCGGATGCTACCGGATGTTCGTCTGCCATCAACCGTACGATGCTATAAACCTCCGTATCCCGCAGGCGGAACAAAGCCTTCGCCAGCCTGCCCCGGAAGTTTGCGTCTGTTTTCAGATGATTGATAACATCTTCGTTCTTCCCGATCTCCCCTTTTGCCAGGGGGATGGTTCTTAGCGTATGATACAGGTATTGTTGCCCGATCCCCGATGTCGTCCTGTCCGCAAAAGTAAACAACTCTTCCACTCCCAAGTCCGAGTAAGTCTGGCCGGACAACAGGTTATCCCCTCCCTTCTTTTTCGTGTGGAGGAAGTAAGCAGAGATATCCGTCAGGTTGAAGTCCCCCGGCTTTATTTCTCCTGTGTAGTTGTTCGCTTTTCGTTTCATTGGCCGTAATTATCTCTGTAATAGTTGCAAATATAATATAAGTATTCAGAACTTGTACCGTGCCGAAGCCATAAATTCCCGCGGGCGGATATCGATCCAGGAGGTATAGCTTTCCGTGGCGGAATACTGCGTGTAGCTGTACTGTTTCTTATTGAACAGGTTGGTGGCTTCGGCTACAAATTGCCAACTCCCCGTTTTCCACCGGAAGGAAAGGTCGGCGAAGAAAGTGTTGACCGCCTTGTCACGGCTGACGTCGTTGTGGTAATGGTCTGCCGATAGATTGATTTCTACGGGGAAAAGTTCGTAGGAGAGCTGGAGCTTCTGGACGACGTCCAGGAGCGGATCGAGGCGTGTGCCGGTTCCGATCTTCGATCTTCCGAGATGGATGGTGGCCTGGTAGCTGGCGGAGAAGCTGCGGGCAGGTGTCCAGGTGATCTTCGGTTCGTATTGCATGAAATCGTATCGGTAAGGCAACCGTTCGCCGGCACTCAACTGTTCCGCCTCGCTGCGGCCAAGAAGATAAGTGAGCGAAGTCTTCAGCCCGTAATCGTAAAAGCCTTTGGAGAGTGTTCCCTTCGCGGTCCATCCGGAAGAATGGTTGGAGAGGCGGTGGGAGACAAGGGTGACTTGCCCGTCCCGTATTTGCTGTTCGAAGATGCGGTCTGAGCATCCCCGGTTATGGTTGAGCGACAGGGTGGCGAAGAATTCGCGCACCGTATTTTTGTATTCTCCGTACAGCGAATAGCTATGCGTGCGGTTCACCGGCATGATTCCGTTGTTCATTCGGTAATTGCGGTAGTCCGTGCGGTAGGCATCCGGGTACAAGTCGGTGATGTTTCCGTAGTTTTCGTGATAGTTGGCGTGGAAGGAGAAACGCCAGGCATAATTGAACTTATAATTGATGTACAGGAACGGGTTGACCGCCAAGCGGGAAAAGCCGGCTGCCGGGAAGGTGGTCCATACGAGCGGAAGATTGAAAGCCAGATTCCATTTGTACAGGTTACACTGGTAGTTCGGTTTGAAATACAGGTTTGTCCCGTTCCGGATCGAATTGAGATTGCCCGTTATGCCGGCCGTATATTGCCGGGTCAGGCTCCCCTTCTTGCGCAGGAAAGCGAGGGAATGGTCCAGGTATAGCTGTTGCAAGTTTAACGCTTGCTTGTCCCTGTCTATCAGGATGCGTGCCGGCAGATTGTGATAGCGGAGCAGGGAACGGAGTTCGAGCGTGTATTTGTCCCGTATCCAGATGTTTTGCAGGTAGTTGCGTACGCCCATGTCCGGGGTCTGGATGCGCTGGTTGACCGATGAGGCGCCGGAGATGCGGGATGTGCCTCTTTCCTGTTGCGTGAGATCATGCAGGTAGTTGGCGTTGAGGCGTAATTGTGTCGTTTCGTTCAGCTTGTACACCCGGTTGCCGGAAAGGGAATGCACGTTGTTAAAGAGCAACCGTTCCTTTTTCAGCGGTGCGGAGAAGGAGGGCTGGGAAAGGAATGACGGGATCGAAGGGCCTGTTTTCCCTTCGGCTCCTATTTGTGTAAGTATGTTCTGTTCGTCTGTTACGTCGTCTCCCCGGTTGTTCCCTTTATAAATATAGGCGGACTGGCTTTTACGGCTGATCTGGATGGCATTGCCCATGCCTTCCCACAAAAGGGGGGAAGCGCCCATGCCTCCTTCTAACGTGCCCATCCAGCGGTCGCGGAAGTCGTCTTTCAGTTTGAGGTTGATGGCGATATCTTCGGTTGTCAGCTTCTTTTGCAGGACACGGATGGGCTGGTGGTTTTCCATTACCTGCACGCTCTTGACGGCGTTGGCCTGCAGGTTGTTGGTCAGTTGGTTGTACCGCCCGTCGGTCAGGTCCATTCCTTCCACGTAGAACTTGCTGATGTTTTTCCAGTTGTACGAGATTTTCCCGTCGTCGTCCACATCCACGCCTGGCAGTTTCTTCAGCACGTCTTTGATCGCCTCGTCTTTCGGGCTGATGAATTGCGACACGTCGTAGTTGATCGTGTCCTGCCGCCCGTAGACGCGTCCCGGACGTATCTCGACCTCTTTCAGTGTGAAAACTTCCGGTTCGAGGCGGATACGGAGCGTTGCCCCGGCGGTGATCTTTTGCCGGATCGCTTTATATCCTAACAGCGAGACGTGGACGTACAGAGAATCGTTGGCCTGGCGGAGCGGGAGGATGGATGTGCCGTCGGCCTTTGTCAGGGTGTAGGTCAGCGGGACTTGCCGTCCGGCTTTGCGTATCTGCACGGTTGCGGCGTCTACCGGCTGGCCGTTTTCGGCATCGGTCACAATCCCTTTGATGGTTTGTTGGGCAGACAGGCTACAGGCAGTGAGCAGGAGAATGAGTATATACAGGAGGCTCTTCATCGTTTTGTACTTGTTTCTGTTACTCTTTTTCTATCGGGTTGTAAGGCGTGTTCTTCGGGTGTATCGGTTGTCCGTCCTCTCCTTTGACGATGACTTGCATGCCGGGGGAGGTTTCTTTCAGGTAGCCGATCGGGTCGGCGGCGAAGCGTTCGTGTACCCGGAGCAGGTCTTTGCGGGAGATCGGTTCGTACTCGCTTCCGGCGAACAGGATGGCTTCCTCTTTGCGGGCTTTCTCGATGCCGGTGCAGACGAACGTGTAGTGCTGCCGGTTGTCAGAGGCTTTCAGGATCAGGCCGGGCAGTCCTTGCAGTTTCCAGGGGCCTTCGCTGCGGGGGATTTCCGGGGTGTACCAGGCTTCGTAGTCCCGTCCCCGGAACCGGCAGGTCGCTTTGTAGCAGGTGTAGGCGAGGAGGGTTGCCGTGTCGGGGTGCAGTTCCCAGACGGGAAGTTCTGTCTTTTCTTCCGAACGGAAATTGCTGGCGGCGATGGGTTCGAGTTGTGTCAGTTTGCCTTCGGGGTAGTTTTTGTATATCTGGTAGTTCACCTGGCTGTTGCCTTGTTTCATGTGTTCATTGATGATTTCCTGCGAGGCTCCGGTCGCTTTGTCCATTTCGATAAGCGAGTCCATGCGGAAACGGGCATAGCTGTAGAACAGGGAACTTTTAGCGCCAACCTTCAGCATCATGGTTTCGTCGATATGCCTGTCCTCATGGGCCGTGTCGCCGACGAAGGAAAGGGCGTACTGGGCGGTGAACAATACCTTGTCGATGGGTTTCGCCTTGAGAACTTCGTTCATGTTGTACACACGGATATTGAACTGGGCCTGTGCAGCCCCGCACGCCAGTAAAAGAACTGCGGATAAAAGGATTCGTTTCATAGCCTTAATCGTTTTAGAGTGTTTGTCTGATCGCAAATGTAGCGGACGGCAAACCTCCGGAGCGACTAAAGTTATTACTGAAATATTACGGGGGTGTTATTCCTCCTTTTCCCTTTGGAGTAGAATAACGGAAAAAGATTGATGAAAAGCGTTGTGTTCTCCTGTTTTTAAGATAGCTTTGTGGATGTTTTTTGTATATGGTTATTAATGAATTGGATCTATATGGCTAAGATAATAGTAAAAGAGATACCCGTATCCGTTATTAGAATCAGCAATGAAGACTATATCAGCCTTACTGATATGTTGAAAGCAAAAGATGGCGAATACTTTTTTTCAAACTGGTTAAGGAATAGAAATACGGTTGAATTTCTTGGAATATGGGAGAAGCTGAATAACCCGGCTTTTAATTGTGTCGAATTCGACATAATTAAAAGTCAGGCAGGATTAAACAGTTATCGTCTCAGTGTGAAAGAGTGGATGCAAAAACAAATGCTGTTGGTATTGTTTCAAAGACAGGTCGCTATGGTGGTACTTATGCCCATAAAGACATCGCTTTTGAATTTGCTATGTGGATTAGCCCTGAATTTAAAGTATATCTGATACGTGAGTTTCAGCGGTTAAAGACAGAAGAGCAAGCACAACTCGGTTGGACTGCCAAGCGTGAACTGTCTAAAATCAACTACCGCATCCATACCGACGCAATCCGGCAACACCTGATACCTGCGGAAGTAACCGCTAAACAGGCAAGCGTTATCTATGCCAATGAAGCCGATGTCTTGAATGTGGCTATGTTTGGAATGACAGCAAAGATGTGGCGGGAGCAGAATCCTGAACTGAAAGGAAATATCCGCGACTATGCTTCCGTAAACGAACTCATTTGCCTCTCGAATATGGAAAACCTCAATGCTGTTTTTATCGACTAAGGCATTCCACAGGGAGAGCGGCTCATCAAGCTCAATCAGATTGCCATTCAGCAAATGCGAGTATTGGAAGATGATGGAAACAGGAAGTTGCTAAAATAGGCTGGCTATTCTTGACTATCCAGGTCACTTTTCTCTGTTTGTTCTCCACGAGCAACTGATCCGAAGATGCCGATTTTGAGAATGCCGTATTTATCGGCAAATTTGGATTTGAATTGTTTTAGCAAAGTAATATAATATCTGTAATCTTTCATGAAGAATCCTGTATATGGGATCAAAGATACATAAAAAACGGTGATTCCTATGTAAATAGTAGTTTTTTCCGTAAGTTTGTGCAAACTTCTTTCAAGTAAGGGGTTAAGTAGTCAAAAAGCACAAAATAATAAAGCAAACTTTCATAAATGAAGACTTTGGATAAACAGAAAAAGAACGTCCTTACCCTTTGCGGGGCGGCGATGGCATCGCTGCTTCTTTGGGGATGTGGCGGAACAAACCCTACGGCCGAATCATTCGAACGGTCTGATTATTATACGCGTGGTATCGGACAGTATCCGGGCGACCCGAAGGAGGATTTCTCGCCTTCTCTGGCTCCGGATCCTTCCACTTACCGTAACATTGCCCGGTTGCGATCGGCTTTTGCCTCTTCCAGCCATGACTATAACCTGGTGGCGCAGTTGGCGACAGACGGCATCGTGACCGACGAGCAACCGCAGTATCTGAACTTGTCTACGCCGGAGGGAGATGTCCCGAGACGTGAACGCGAATGGATGATCGACGAAGGGCCGTATTCACGGAATACTTTTCCCGGCGAAGATACCTATTTCCGGTTTACGCTGGCAAACTATAGCAAAGCGGCCGGCAAACTGTCGCTGGTAGGAACGGTCGTGTATGACGATAAAGTGTCGAAAGGTGGCTACGAGATCATCTGCCAGGGTTCCAATGACGGAAAGAACTGGACGGAAATCGGCAAACTGAGCGGTAGCGGTCTGCCCGGTCAGGCAGTCTCCGGACGGGTGGTGGTGACCGACCCGAACAAACAGACGGGCGAAACAACTATGCCGGTCCGCAAACTGAATGAAACGATTACTTTCAATTCCGAAAACGCTTACTCCGATTACCGCGTGCTGCTGAAGATGGCAGGCGCACACGATTGGGTGTTTACGGAAGCTAATTTCATGGATAAGGACGGTGGTTTAGTGGAAATGAAACCGTCCCAGTTCTTCAACAGTGCCTGGATGAGTGCTACTGGGGGTGAAGAATGGTTGTATGTGGATCTCGGCAGCATGTCGGAGTTCGATAAGGTCGTGTTGCACTGGATCAACAAAGCCGTCAAAGGAAAAGTGCAGGTGTCGGATGATGCCAAGCTGTGGAAAGACGCAGCCGAACTGCCGGGCGGTGACGGCCTGATAGATGAAATCGCATTGAACGGCAAACAGAATGCCCGCTATGTGCGTGTCCTGATGCAACAGCCGGCGAACGATAGCCGTTATATCCTGAGCGAAGTGGAAGTAATGGGTAAAGGCGGATTAGTGGCTCAGCCTGTGGCTCCTCCTCCTGCTTCGAAGGGAAAGATCATCTTGTCCGGCGGTAATTGGGAGCTGCAACGCGCTTCGGAAGTGACGGCTTCGGGTGAAGAAATATCTACTCTGGGCTACAAGCCGGAGAACTGGATCGTGGCGACAGTGCCGGGAACGGTATTGAGCAGTTACAAGAATATCGGGGCAATCGCCGATCCGAACTATGCGGACAACCAGTTGCAGGTGTCCGAATCGTTCTTCTGGTCCAACTTCTGGTATCGTGACGAGTTCGAAGTGCCGGAAGGATTCAAGCAGGACCGCCTGTTCCTGAACTTCGACGGGATCAACTGGAAAGCGGATGTCTATCTGAACGGAAAGAAATTAGGCCGTATCGACGGCGCCTTTATGCGGGGCAAGTTCGATGTGACGGATCTTGTCGTTCCGGGCAAGAATGTCGTGGCGGTAGAGATCTTTCGGAATAACCATATCGGGGCGATCAAGGAAAAGAACAAACAGAGCACGGACTTCAATGGCGGAATCTTAGGAGCTGATAACCCGACCTTCCACGCTACGATCGGTTGGGACTGGATTCCGACGGTTCGCGGCCGCAATATCGGTATCTGGAACGATGTCTTTCTGACCTCAACCGGAAAGGTGACGGTTGCCGATCCGCTTGTTACGTCTGTCCTGCCGTTGCCCGATACGACTTCCGCTACGTTGACAGCCGAGGTGATCGTGAAGAACCACGATGCCAATACGGTAAACGGTACGTTGGAAGGCAAAGTAGGAGATACCACATTCCAGCAACCTGTTTCCTTAGCGGCGGGAGAAGAGAAGACAGTCGTTTTCGATATCAAGGACTTCCCGCAACTGAAGATGGAAAACCCGCGCTTGTGGTGGCCTAAAGGTTACGGCGCGCCGAACCTCTACGATGCCAACTTCACCTTCAAAGTGGATGATAAGGTTTCGGATGCGAAAGACTTCAAAGTCGGTATCCGCCAGATGACATTCAATGAGGACAATCATATTCTGAGCCTCTTTATCAATGGCCGTCGCTTTATCGGCCGGGGCGGTAACTGGGGCTTTGGTGAATCGAATTTGAACTATCGCGGCCGCGAATATGATATTGCTGTGGCTTACCATGCCGATATGAACTTTACGATGATGCGTAACTGGGTCGGCATGATCGGTGACGAGGAACTTTATGAGGCCTGTGACCGCCACGGTATCATGATCTGGCAGGACTTCTGGCTGGCTAACCCGGCCGACGGACCCGATCCGTATTATCCGGAAATGTTTATCGCCAATGCGGAAGATTATGTGAAACGGATTCGCAGCCATGCGTCTATCGGCCTCTACTGCGGACGTAACGAAGGTTTTCCGCCCGAACAGATCGACAAGGCGTTGCGCCGTATCATCAAGGAAGATCATCCGGATATCCATTATATCTCCAGTTCGGCTGACGATGTGGTGAGCGGTCACGGCCCCTACCGTATGCTTCCGGCAAAAGAATATTTCACGCTGAAGACCGGTAACGACAAGTTCCATAGCGAACGAGGCATGCCGAACGTCATGACCTATGAAAGCATGCTCCGCACGTTCTCGCCGAAAGGGATCTGGCCGCAGGATAACGAATGGGGGATGCATGACTATACCCGAGAAGGGGCACAGGGCTGTACCTCTTTTAACGAGATCATCGCGAAAGGGTATGGCGAACCGCAGAATGCGAAAGAGTTTGCCGAATTGGCACAGTGGGTGAACTACGACGGCCACCGCAGTTTGTTCGAGTCCAGAAGCCAGAATCGCAAAGGTCTGCTGATGTGGATGAGCCATTCCTGTTGGCCTTCAATGGTATGGCAGACGTATGATTATTATTTCGAGCCGACTGCCGCCTATTTTGCTATCAAGAAGGCTTCCGAGCCGCTGCATATCCAGTGGAATCCGGCAACGGACGAGGTAGAAGTGGTCAACTACAGCGCTGGCACGCATAAAGGTCTGACGGCAAAAGTACAGGTTCTGAATATGGATGCATCCGTAGCCTGGGAAAAAGAAGCGACTGTCGATAGCAATGAAGATACGACCGATAAGTGCATCAAGTTGGAATTCCCGGAAAACTTGTCGAAGGTCCATTTCATCAAGATGACGCTGACCGAAGATGGCAAAGTCGTTTCCGACAACTTCTATCACAGAAGTTTGGAAGAAAACAACTACCAGGATTTGCGCCAGTTGGCAAAGGTTGCTTTGCAGTCCGCAACAACCGTGGATAAAAATGCAGACGGAACCTGGAGTGCCGTGTCTGTTATCGAGAACAAGACGTCTACACCGGCTTTGATGATCCGCCTCAATGTTGTAGGTGGTAAAGACGACCAGCAGATTCTACCGGTATTTTATTCCGACAACTATTTCTCTTTGCTTCCGGGTGAAAAGAAGGAAGTACGTATGAGCTGGAGAGATGAAGATACCAGAGGTAATGAAGGCAAGATCTTAATTACCGGATATAACGTGGAATAATATTATAGGTCGGCGACGGAAGGCGTGCAAAGTACCTTTATTACGATCCTTTAGGCACAGATTTACACGGATAAATTTATTTTCTTTCCGTGTATCTGTGCCTAAATTCTGCCTATTAGCAAGCAGAATTTTGTTTCGACACACCTCCTGTCATATTTTTTTCCTGATTATTACTAAAATATTACGCAGCCTGAAAAAGATCTATTTTTGTATAGGACTTATCGGGCAGCTCTTTACCTTTGCCGGAAAGAGTATCGGAAGTAGATGGGAAAGCGGATCAAACTGATTTATATATTATCGTTATTCTCAGCTTTAATGGCGATAAGCGTGCAGGCCTATTGGCTCTATAATCAGTATCGTTATGAAGTGGAGCGATATGCTGATGAAATTGCCGCCGATGTATTGCGTGTCGGAGATGAAGAGTTTGCCGAACGCCGGAAAATGGCGATAGGTGATGATACTTCTTATATAATAGATCGTAGTTCGCGTACTCAATCCGGAACTTCCACTATCAGGAATGTGCAGACACAACTTTGTTTTGATTTTAAAACGGATGTCTTGGTCGATTCGATAATTGGCGGTCAACTGAATATGACAAAACTAAACCTCTCGTTTGATGCGACCTTACCGGAAGACAGCATTATTCATGGTGTGGAACGAAATGTCGTTAATTACTATATTCCTTTCCAGGTTGAACGTTTGGATAGTCTGCTTCGGGCGCGCTTGTCGCAATACGATTTCCAGATCGCTTTTTTGCCGGAAGGAGATACATTGAGCCGTTTCAATTCTTGGAAAATTTTACCGGAACATCTGTTTCCGCCTTGCTTGGAAGTTAAATACCGGTATGCTCCGTTGGAGCGGAAAGGGGTGATGATAGAAGTCGGTTTCCCGATAAACCCTCTTCTGAAGCGGATGGTGGGACAACTGATTTTGAGTCTGTTTTTGATCCTGTTGCTGCTTTCCTGCTTGGGTTTGCAAATTAATACGATACTTAAACAGTATAAGCTTGGCGAAATGCGTGAAAGTTTTGTTCATACGATGATTCATGAATTGAGACGTCCGGTACAGACTTTGAAAATGTGTGTCTCTTTCTTGAATGATAAAGAGATGCGCACGGATGAGGCTGCCTGCGACGGTATTGTCCAGGACGCCTTGTTTGAGCTGGACAATCTTTCCGCTTATCTGGAGAAACTGAAAAATATGGTGAGTGCCGACGGTAGTGCGACACTGCTGCATCCCATTCTGTTCAATTTGCAAGAGTTGGTTGAAAAGGTGATCCGTTTAGTTCATATTCCATCTGGAAAACAGGTTGCTTTTTCTACTGCTTTTCCACCTGATCTCCCATTGGTTACAGCTGATCCTGTGCATATTGCCAATATTCTGAGTAACCTGATAGAGAATGCGATTAAATATTCCGGCTCTGGAGTCAATATCCGCGTAGTCGTTATCCGGAATGACAAGCTGATAGAACTGACCGTAGCTGATGATGGCGTTGGTATTTCTGCCGACGAACAGACGAAAGTCTTCGAGAAATTCTATCGCTCCGTCCATTTACCGGATAAGCAAATTCCTGGATTGGGACTGGGATTGAGTTATGTACGTCAGATAGCCGAAGCCCATCATGGGCAGGTCTCGCTTCGTAGTGAAGTGGGAAAGGGCACGGAGGTAACAGTAGGATTACCGATATAAAACGATATGGCGACACCATTAAAAATACTTTTTGCAGATGATGATCTGAAATATTCACTTCTCCTCAAACGTTTTCTTGAAAAAGAAGGGTATGATGTGGCTTATACCGGAAACGGGATGATGGCTCTCGAACAATTTCCGGTTGTTAAGCCTGATCTTGTCCTTTTGGATATCAATATGCCGGGTTTGAATGGTTTTGAGGTCGCAGAAAAGATACGGGAAAACGATCGCCATGTCCTGATCTTTTTCCTTTCCGACCGTTCGGACAAAAACGACCGCCTGAAAGGCTTCAGCCTCAAAGGGAATGACTATCTTGCCAAGCCTTTCTATCCGGAAGAGCTGCTGGCGCGGATCAAAGAGCGGTTTGAAGTGAATCCCGATGTGAAAGTCGAAGAAGAAATCTATCATTTCGCTAATACCGTGTTTGACTATTCCACAAATGAAATCCGTACAGGCAACAGCAAGACGTTGGTCACTTCCCGTCAGGCAGAAATTCTTCGTATCCTCGCCCGTAATCCAAATGTCGCGATCGACCGTGAAATCATCCTATCTGCTGTATGGGGAAATGTCTCTTATGCCAACTCCCTGGCTTTGAATGTGCAGGTCACTTATCTTCGCAAAGCCTTGCGTAACGACCCTTTGACCAGTATCGTTTCCCTTACAAAAAAAGGCTATATGCTGAAAGGATAAAAAAACTTGCTATCTTTGCGCAATTGAGAAGTATAGACAAATAAAAAAGCGTATGAGTTTCAGCGAAAAGTCTTGCCTGGTATTTGAACAGGCTACGAAGGCATATCATATCACCGATCATATAGATGCCACGGTACATAATCCTTATGAGGTGAAGAGTATAGAGTTCTATCTGTATTTGAAGAATTGGATTGATGCTGTGCAATGGCATATGGAAGATATTATCCGCAATCCGGCTATTGAGCCGACTGAAGGATTGGTGATCAAACGACGGATTGACAAATCCAATCAAGATCGTACGGATCTGGTTGAGTTAATTGACAGTTTCTTTTTGGATCAGTATAAAAATGTGAAAGTCTTACCGAATGCAACGATCAATACAGAGAGCCCAGCATGGGCGATTGATCGATTGTCCATCTTGATCCTGAAGATTTATCATATGCAACAGGAGGTAGATCGTTCGGATGCGACTCCTGAGCATAAGGGAAAATGTGAAGAAAAATTGCGCATACTTTTGGAACAAAAAAAGGATTTATGCGTGGCATTGGATCAGTTATTGGCAGATATCGGTGCTGGACGTAAATATATGAAAGTCTATAAACAAATGAAGATGTATAATGATCCGGCCTTGAACCCAGTATTGTACGGTAAAAAATAATGGCAAAGGTATTAGTAATACGACTCTCGGCTATAGGCGATGTCGCTATGACAGTGCCTGTCATTTATTCTGCCGCCAAAGCTAATCCGGAAGATTCCTTTACTGTTTTGACTCAAGCTTTTTTGATGCCCCTGTTTATGAATCGTCCACCTAATGTGGAGGTTATCGGTATTAATACAAAGGGGGCTGAAAAAGGGCTTATCGGGTTGTTGAAATTTATCTCGGCATTGTTGAAATTCGATTTTGATGTTATCTTGGATTTGCATAATGTGATCCGTACGATAATAATCTGTACTTTTTTCAGATTGAATGGTAAGCGTGTGTTTGTGTTGGATAAAGCGCGGAAAGAACGTAAAAGATTGACTGCAATTAAAGGCAAACGACTTTATCCTCTTCGTCCGGTTATAGTCCGTTATGCCGATGTGTTTCGGGCTGCTGGGTTGAACTATACAGAAACGTTTACATCTCTTTATGAAGAATTTCCTGCCGAATTGTCTGGAATGGCCTCCGTTGCTGGAATTAAAAAAGGCAAATGGATCGGTGTTGCTCCATTTGCCAAACACCGAGGTAAAATTTATCCAGTGGACGAAATGGAACAAGTCGTTGCCTGTTTGTCGAAATGTGAAGATTATACTGTTTTTTTGTTCGGAGGGCGAGGATATGAGGAGGCAATCCTTGAACAATGGGAGTTTCAATATCCACGTGTTAAAAGTGTTGTAGGTAAATATGCCTTGGATAATGAGTTGGCGTTAATCAGCCAATTGGATGTGCTATTGTGTATGGATTCTGCAAATATGCATTTTGCCTCTTTGGTAGGTACACGAGTGATTTCGATTTGGGGAGCGACGCATCCTTATGCCGGTTTTTATGGTTATCATCAAGATTCCGGTGATGTTATTCAGGAAAATTTACCTTGTCGGCCTTGTTCTGTATTTGGGCAGAAACCATGTTTGCGCGGTGATTGGGCGTGTATGACACTGATAACACCGGAGAGGATTGTTGAAAAGGTAAAGGCATCAATAAAATAGTAAAGAGAAAACTACGATATCATGAGGGTCTGTTATTTTTCAAAATGTTATAAAGAACTATATAGTGCGGGAAGTAAAGCAAAGACCGATATGGAACAGATTATGTGCGATTTAGGATATCGGAATATCGGGTTTCCTTGTCTCGTTTGTTCGAATAAGATACTTGGCTTTGTCATAACTTTGCTCAGTATGATTAAAGTTTGTTTTAAGTTAAGGTCAGGTGATATTTTGATTATACAATATCCTTTGAAAAAATATTATACGTTATTATGTAATATAGTGCATTATCGAGGAGCTAAAGTTATAACCTTGATTCACGATTTAGGCTCTTTCCGACGGAAAAGATTGACAGTCCTTCAAGAAATTGATCGTCTGCAGAATTCTGATTATTTAATAACATTGAATGATTCGATGTCTGCTTGGTTACAAACTAAGGGGTGTGAAGTCCCGAAAGGAGAACTGAAGATTTGGGATTATTTATCTCCAGCCATTGTCTTAAACAAAATAGAACCAGCTACTGACTATACGGTTGTTTATGCAGGCGCGTTGGGATATAATAAAAATCGTTTTTTATATGAGTTGGATCGTTTACCTCGTCAATGGCATCTGAGTGTGTATGGTAAAGGATTAGAAGCTGATAAGATTCTCAATAAAGAATATTTCTCATATAACGGCTTTTTGCCGGCAGATCAATTGATATCTTCGGTACAGGGTGATTTTGGCCTGGTTTGGGATGGAGATTCTTATGAAGCATGTACTGGCAACTATGGTGAATATTTACGATATAATAATCCTCATAAAGTCTCTTTGTATGTCCGTTGTCATCTTCCGCTTATCATTTGGGAGAAGGCTGCATTGGCTCCTTTCATAAAAGA
>OKWG01000436.1_pt1 | contig 15312 bp, 10 predicted proteins | sample 1607091 | NCBI WGS metagenome assembly OKWG01 (sample SAMN04414080, study PRJEB24778) | human gut metagenome | material: faecal | host: Homo sapiens
CTCGTTTGTTTTTCGAGACCACTGCTTTGCAGTTTTCGCTTCTCTCACCGCGCTCACGCTTATCGGTTCGTTGCCTAGTTTTTAAAGAACTTTTCGTTGCTGCCGTAGCAGCGACAAGATCGAAATTCTATAAAACTTCATTTCGTCTTGTCAAGAGCTTTTCGAAAATTTTTTGTTTTCTTTTCGCTCTTCTCATTTTCGGGCGATAAAAAAGAGTCGTTGTTCGCGACTCATTTTTGGCTTCCCGTCAAACGAGGTTGCGAATTATGAAGTGGCTTTTTCAGGTTGTCAAGCCCTTTTGTGAAATATTTTTAAAAAACTTTTTTGCCCCTCCGTACAATTGAGTCCAACCGTCTGTTTTCTTTAGCTTTTGGGGTTTTATGATCCGCTACGACATCAGTCCGCTTGATCCGGAAGCTCATCTTTACATCGTCGGTATCACCATTGACGATCCGACGCCAGACGAACAGTACCTGCGTCTACCCGCTTGGATTGCGGGCTCTTATCTCATCCGCGACTTCGCCTCCACCGTTCAGGCCGAACAAGCTTTTCTGGGAGAAACTCCTGTTCCGATTGAAAAGGTCGACAAAACTACTTGGCGCGTGAGTACAGTCGGCCGCAAAGCCGATGAAGAACTCTTCGTGTACTACCAGGTATGGGCTTTCGACACCTCGGTGCGCGGATGCTACCTGGACAACTGCCGCGGCTTTTTCAATCCCGGAGCCGCTTTGATGGAAGTGCTCGGCAGCACCGAGGGTCGCCTTGCCGTCAATCTCACTCCCCCGGTCGACGAACTGCACCTCGCCGTCGAATCCTGGAAGGTTGGGACGGGACTGAAGCGTGCGACCGATACCGAACCTTTCGGTTGGGGTCTCTATGAAGCCGAAAACTACGCTCAGTTGTGTGATTGCCCCATCGAGCTCTCTGACTTCTCGGTTATCTCTTTCAAGGCAAAGGGTACCCAGCACCATATTCTCATCAACGAAGTCCCGATCAACTTCGATGAAAAACAGCTGGCTGCCGACGTCAAAAAAATCACCGAAACCGTGATAGGCTTTTTCGAACCCAAGAAAGGAAAGTGTCCCGCCGGCGATGAATACACTTTCCTGCTCAATGTCACCTCGAACGCGGCCGGCGGCTTGGAGCACGCCAACAGCACGGCACTCGCGGCACCGCGCAAATGGCTACCCTGCACGCACGACAAAAAGCGCACCGACAACTATGTGCAGTTGCTCACGCTGTTTGCCCACGAATACTTCCACACGTGGCTTGTGAAGCGAATCAAGCCGGCGGCCTTCATTGATGCCGATTTCTCCGAAGAAGCCTATACGTCCCTGCTCTGGCTCTTTGAAGGCTTTACGAGTTACTACGAAAGCATGCTGGTGCGCCGCGCCGGACTCATTGATGACGAAGTCTTAGGAAAGCTCCTCTCCAAGGACCTCAAGGCCGTTGTCGAAACACCCGCTCACATGGCGCAGAGCCTGTCACAGGCTAGCTTCGACGCCTGGATAAAGTTCTACAAGCCCAGCGCCAACAGCGTCAACGCTCACGTTTCCTACTATCGTCAGGGTGCGCTTGCCGCCTGGGTTTTGGACGCCGAAATCCGCCGCAAAACAAAATCCAAGAAGTCGCTCGACGACGTGTTGCGCCTGCTCTGGGAAGACTTCAAGGCTGCCGGTGCCGACTACAGCGGCATCACTTCCGACGATGTTCCGGAAATCGTCGCACGCGCCACAGAACTTGATCTCACGGGCCTGATTGCCGATCTCACTCAGACGGCCATGCCGGTTGATTACGCCAAGTTCCTCAAGCCGCTCGGCGTCACACTAGAGGAGTCGGAAACGCCTGCCGAACGCAAGCTTCTCGGCATCAGCGGCCTCGGCAATGACGCCGGCTTTACGGTACGTCAGGTTTATGACAAAGAAACGGCACAGTGGATCGGTATTGCCCCAGGCGATGTGATCATCGCGCTCGACGGCGTGCGGGTCAAAGGCGGCAACCTTCCCGAACTGCTCGCCCGTTACGGAGAAGGCGACGAAATTCTGATTCACGCCTTCCGCGACGACGCATTACTTGCTTGGGCCGTTCTTCTGGGCAAGCCCAAGACATTTCTGAGCAAAGTGGTCATCAAGCCCACCAAGCTCGGTAAGGATTGGCTGAGCTAACGCTCTTCAACAAGCGGCGCCCTGGAAATAGAAATTTCGGGCGCCGTTTTGATCAGTACCAACCACTGCGGATCATCACACTCTCAATCTTGTCTCGAGGCGCCTCTTGAACAAAGCTTGTGCCGATTTTCTTCATCAGCACAAAGCGGATGACGCCTGCAACGGACTTTTTGTCGGAAGCCATCGCCTTCATCGCAGCGTCCATAGAAAGTCCTGAAATGCAGGTCGGCAGCCCCGCCGCTTCAAACAGCGCCTTCACGCGTGCTACATCCTCTTCGCTCAAGTACCCCAGTTCCTCAGAGAGCATCGCCGCCATCACGCAACCTGCTGCCACGGCCTCGCCGTGCAACCAAGTCGAATACCCGGTGAGCTTTTCAATGGCGTGACCAAACGTGTGTCCGAGATTAAGTTTGGCTCGCACGCCTGACTCCCGTTCGTCCTCACGCACGATTTCCTTTTTCATTTCGCAACAGCGCGCCACAACCGTCGCCACCACATCGGCATCCAAGGCGCACAATGCCGCCATGTTCTCTTCGAGATAGGCAAAAAATTCCGCATCACCAAGCATGCCGTATTTGATGATTTCAGCAACGCCCGCACTGATTTCACGCTGCGGCAATGTTTTTAGAACTGTCGTATCGGCAATCACAGAACGCGGTTGATGAAAAGCGCCGATGAGGTTTTTCCCAGCCGGCAAATTCACGCCGGTTTTGCCGCCCACGCTGCTGTCGACCTGCGCCAAGAGCGTCGTGGGCACTTGAATGAAATCAATGCCACGCATCCACATGCTTGCCGCAAAGCCTGCCATGTCACCGATCACGCCACCGCCAAGAGCCACGATGTAGCTCTTGCGGTCGAGCCCGGCGTCCACAGCTGCCGAGAGAATCTTTTCGATGTGGTGCAAATCCTTGAAGCATTCCCCGTCAGGAAGCGTCACGACTGCAACAGGCAGGTCCGTCTGCGCCCTGCAGATACTCTGAAGTGCGGCCCTCTCGTAGAGCGGCCCAACGGTGGAATTGGTCACCAAAAGCACGCGTGTCGCCTTTAGTCTTTTGAGCTCTTCTCCGAGCAACGCCAGTGCGCCCTCTCCGACATGAATCGGATAAGCCCTCTGTCCCAAATCCACTGTCAGTTCCTTCATTTCTCGCCTCCCTCGAGTTTGTGCTGCGTCACTTCTCGCACGCTTTCCAACGCCAGAATCTTTTCCACCACGAAATCAATCGGTTTGCGTGATGTGATCACCTTTTCATTGCAAACCTCATCGTATACGGGCCCCCTTTCGAGCATGATTGATCGAATGCGCGCTGCACGGTCGTCGCCAGCAAGCAGTGGTCGAACGGAATCAAAGCGCGTGCGCTCAATAATGTCGGAAACACTCGAAGCCAATTGAATCACCAAGCCTCTGGCAAGAAGCTTTCGATTGATTTCAAACATCGGTGCTCCGCCGCCTGTTGCCACCACAACACGGTCCTTGGCGGTCAACTCAGCCAGCATTTGCGTTTCCCGAGCTCGAAAACCCGCCTCTCCTTCTTTTTCAAAAATGTAGGAGATCGGCACTCCACAGCGCGCCTCTATTTCGCGGTCGGCATCGTAAAACGCCCAACCGAGCCGTTCCGCAAGTCGCCGACCGACGGTCGACTTGCCGCTAGCCATCATGCCAATCAGAAAAATAGAAGTGAGCTTTTTATCCGTCATACGCCGTCTCGAACTGCAACTTGAAAAAGCATAGCGCAAGACGGCGCTCCGAACCGCTCCTGATGGCCGGAATCGTCAGACAAGAAGAAGTTAGGACTTTTATAATGCGCTTGGCTTTGCTCGAGGAGCGCTGCAAGCGCGGGTCAAACCTTTTGACCGTCTGCGTCCAGGCTCGGGCACTCGCTCCGATTTTTCTTTGCCTCACAACCGCCATTGACGGCAAAGACTCCAACGGCGCTCGCGTTTCCTTTCCTTTTTTCATCCTCATTTTTCTAAAGGAGGTGCGCGAGATGAGCGCAACCGCAAACTACATCATCGCCGACATCGGTCTGGCCGACTGGGGCCGCAAGGAAATCCGCATTGCCGAAACGGAAATGCCCGGTCTGATGGCCATCCGCAAGGAGTACGCCGCCGCCCAGCCTTTGAAGGGCGCCCGTATTTCCGGCAGCCTGCACATGACCATTCAGACGGCCGTTCTGATTGAAACGCTCACAGCGCTGGGCGCCGAAGTCCGCTGGGCTTCCTGCAACATCTTCTCCACGCAGGACCACGCCGCGGCCGCCATTGCCGCCGACGGCATCCCTGTTTTTGCCGTCAAGGGTGAAACGATCACCGATTACTGGAACTACACCCACAAGATCTTCGAGTGGGACGACGGCGGCTACTCCAACATGATTCTGGACGACGGCGGCGATGCCACACTGCTGCTGCACCTCGGCACCAAGGCCGAAAGCGACCTATCCGTGCTCGACAAGCCTGAAAGCGAAGAAGAAGAAGTGCTCTTTGCCTCCATCCGCGCTCACCTGCAGGAAGATCCGCACTGGTACTCCAAGCGCCTGGCTCACATCAAGGGTGTGAGCGAAGAAACGACCACCGGCGTGCATCGCCTCTATCAAATGGCCGCCAAAGGCGAACTCAAGATTCCCGCCATCAACGTCAACGACTCTGTGACAAAGAGCAAGTTCGACAACCTCTACGGCTGCCGCGAATCGCTTGTCGACGGCATCAAGCGCGCCACCGACGTGATGGTCGCGGGCAAGATCGCCGTGGTGTGCGGTTACGGTGACGTGGGTAAGGGCTGCGCTCAGGCACTGCGTGCACTCTCAGCTCAGGTCTGGGTTACCGAAGTCGACCCGATCTGCGCCCTGCAGGCCGCCATGGAAGGCTACCGCGTCGTCACGATGGAATGGGCCGCCGACAAGGCAGACATTTTTGTCACAGCCACCGGCAACTACCATGTGATCACGCACGACCATATGATTCGCATGAAGGATCAGGCCATCGTCTGCAACATCGGCCATTTCGACAGCGAAATTGACGTCGCCTCCATGAAACAGTACAAGTGGGAAAACATCAAACCGCAGGTCGACCACATTGAACTCCCCTCCGGCAACCGCATCATTCTTCTGGCCGAAGGCCGTCTCGTGAACCTCGGTTGCGCCACGGGTCACCCCTCGTACGTGATGTCGAGCTCCTTTGCCAATCAGGTTCTCGCTCAGATCGAACTCTTCACCAACACGGAGAAATATCCGGTAGGCGTCTACATTCTTCCGAAGATTCTCGACGAAAAAGTTGCCCGTCTGCAGCTCACCAAGCTCAACGCCGAACTTTCCGTTCTGACGCAGAAGCAGGCTGACTACATCGGCGTCAAGGTCGAAGGTCCCTACAAGAGCGAAAACTATCGCTATTAATCGTTAGTGTTGCATCAAACGGGCTGCATCCATCGTGTTGCGGCCCGTTTTCTTTTCCGCCAGACGCATCCCCGATTCCGTCAAGATCCAATCCAACGGAATGTCAAAAATCTCCGGCACAAAATCTTCCATCACCAGGCAATCAAACGCCACGGCTACCGTTACAAGCCCCGGCGTTTTTTGCCGCTCGGCGAGCCACCGATCAAAATAACCGCCGCCGTTACCCAAGCGAAATCCTTCCCGCGTCACACCCACGCATGGAACCAAAGTCACCTCGGGATCGACAAGAATGTCCTCGACCGGCTCCTCAATGCCGTAGCATCCGATACGCACGCGTTCGGCGTCCCAGCGCGCGTAGTGCATGGTCTTGCTTCGACTGTCATCGACCACCGGCACGCAAAGGCAACGCTGCGGGGAACCGAGTTTCCAAGTCAAAAGCGGCTCCGTAAGATCCGGCTCGCTTTTTATCGGCCGATAAAACCCCAATCGGGAAACCGCCCGCTCGGCGAGCCATTGCAACAGATGTGCCGAAAGGCTTTTGACCGCCGTCGGACATTCAACCTGTACGCGGCGGCGCTTCTCCAACATTAATTTTCGTAACGATTGACGGGAGATCGCTTTGAAATCAGCGCTGTTATTTGCCGTTATCATGGTGCTATGGGTGTGAGCTTGTCCGACTCATGGACACGCGCCTTTTTTCTTGTGGTTTTTTCCGATGCCATTTGCCGCTACAGTCTATTCGCTTTTGCTCGCCTCTTCGGCCGTCACGACGCCGGCTATCGAAGAGCTAACCGCCATTCGTCAACGGGAGCTCACCGAAGAGGAAATTGCCGCGCAGATCGAAGAAAGCCGCATTGAACGCATCGAATCGCAGTTTGACGGCCGCGAGTTGCCGCAGGAAATCGAAGCTGCCGCTCAGGCCGAAACGCCGAGCGGTGCGGCACCCGCGTCGCAAACCGTGCGTGAAACCGTTTCCGAGCCTGTCTACCCAACCGAAATTCAGCCGTCTGCCGTCGTTGCAGAACCGACCGCCGTCTCGCCTCAGTCTGTCGGGAGCATTCGCGAAACAACCGTCACCGAATCGGCCGACGGCATTCGAGAAACCGCCATCACGGTTTCCGGGCAGCCTCTGACACCGCCCACTCCCATTACGCCTGCCGCAGCCGAAGCCGCGTCCGAACCTGTCGTGGCAGAAAAGACCGAGCCGGTGGAAACCCTCAAGATCGATCCGAGCGTCGCCGTCGTTGTCACGGGCGAAACTCTGCCCGCATCCCCGCTGACGCCAGGCACAACTGCTACATCCGAAGCCGCTCAGGTTGCGTCCTATTCTCCCGCTCCAGTCGTCCCGCAGCAGGGCTTTGTTATTGAACCTGTTTCCAAGGCCGACTACACGCTCGTTCCGCCCGCAACGCTTTCGAGCAACCTTCTTCCCGCGCACTTCGGCGAAGAACTCGAAGGCGACGAAGACATTTTGGCTGCCCGAAAGGCCGCGCAGAAAAACGACGTTGCTCAATTGAAGACCCTGGCAGCACGCGTCAAGAATCATCCACTGGGCGGCTATGTCGAACTTTGGGAAATCAACGCCCAAGCCGAGCAGGATCTCAAAAAAAACAAGAAGCTCACGGCCGCCGTCGAAAAGCGCTACGCACGCTTCATCGAAGTGCATGAGTCGGAATATCTTGCCGAACGCGCCCGCACGGATTGGCTGCGCTATGCCGCTCAAGCCAACGATGCCAAGCGCTTTGCCGCCCTTTATCCGAAACTCAAGTGGAATCGAGAAGAACGCGACATCCTGTGCATGCGCCAAACGTTTGCGCTCGGAAGCGGCAAACCCTCCGCGCAGGCACTTGCACAAGCCAAGAGTCTGCTGTTGCGCACCACGGCACCGCAAATCGACGCGTGCAAGAAACTTGCCGCCAGAACACTTGAGGCCGACCGCAGTTGGACGTGGCAGTACCTGTTGATTTTGCTGCAGAAAAAGCGCTACACGCTGGCTACGCAGTTGGTCAAGGAAACGCCTGCCAAATACCTACCGGTCAACAAGAAAGAGCTTTCGCAGATTCTGACCAATCCGTCGCGCTGGCTGCAGCGCAACCGCAAGGTGCTCAAGAAAAAACCCGTTCGCCTTTTGATCGCCGCTTCGCTTCGCATCGTACAGAAAGACATCGGCGCAGCTGTCACGATCGCACACGCCACCGACGGACGCATCAATTCCTCCACCAAGGCGCTCTTGTGGGGGCGTATCGGTTATGAAGCGGCTGTGGATCAGGATGCCGCAAGTCTGCGTTACTACAAGCTTGCCGGCGAAGGATTGAAATCGGCCGCCTCCTCGACGCTGATCGTCAACGGCGCCACGGTACTGGTCTGGCAGGCTCGCGCCGCATTGCGCAACGGCACGCCTCAAGAGGTGCTGTCCGCGATTTCTCAGCTTTCTCCCTCCGTGAAAAAAGCCGACAACTGGACGTATTGGCGGGCTCGCATGCTCGAGGTCGTCGGCAAGAAAGCGCAGGCCGACAAATTGATGCAAAGCCTCGTGCGCGGCTATGAGTTCTACAACCTTCTGGCCGCAGACTTCCTCGGGAAACCTTATTACAAAGGTCCCGAAAGCATGAAGCCCGAGCCCTCAAAGGAAAGTTTTGCCAAGTTTTCCAAGAATCCTTCCGTCCAACGCGCGGTGCGCTTTTACGCGCTGGGTCTACCCTACGAGGGTCATCGCGAATGGAACTGGGCCCTGATCGGCATGAAGAATCGCGAACGCTTAGAAATTGCGGAATACGCAGGCGCTCTCGGTCTGGAGCATCGCCGCATCAACACAGCCGCCAGCACCGGCCGGGCTGCCGCCTTCAACCAGCTCTACCCGAAGCCTTTTGCCGACAAGATCAATCGGGCTGCCGACGAAGCACAGCTGCCGCAAAATCTGGTCTTCGGCCTTATTCGTCAAGAGTCGCGCTTTATCAGCCTGGCACTCAGTTCCGCAGGCGCACGCGGCTTGATGCAGGTCATGCCATCAACGGCCCGCTGGGTCGCCAAGCAGACGGGACTTAAAGGTTATAGCAACAGCAAAATCTCCGACATCGACACCAATCTGTTTCTGGGAACGCAGTATCTGCGCCTCGTCAGAGAGAACGTGAGCCCCAATGTGACGCTTGCTACCGCAAGCTACAACGCAGGCCCATCCAAAGCCGCCGCTTGGCGCTCAACGCTCACCAAGGAAGTCGAAGGAGCGCTTTTTGCCGAAACGATTCCCTATTCGGAAACCCGTGACTACGTGATGCGCGTTACCGCCAACACCGTGCAGTATTCTCGCTACACGAACGATCCGATCCATCTTACGGATCTGCTCGGACGCATCGAACCCGTACCTCTTTCCGGAAACATCATTCCCTAAGTACGGCACACGGTTTTCTCACCACTTGAGGTCAGTATGTCACTTTGCCAATCCATCACCGAAACCATCGGGCGCACGCCGCTTCTGGAACTCAAAGGACTTGAAAAAGAGCTCGGCTTGACCGCCCAGATTTTCGCCAAGCTCGAATGCTTCAACCCCGGCGGCAGCATCAAGGACCGTGCGGCACTCTCCATGATCAAGACGGCTCAGGCCGAAGGAAAACTTCTGCCGGGCGGCCTCATCGTGGAGCCGACCAGCGGCAACACCGGCATCGGTCTTGCGCTGGTGGCACGAGCCTTGGGTTTTCGCACCGTTCTTACCATGCCCGAATCAATGAGCGTGGAGCGCCGCATGCTGCTCAAAACTTACGGCGCGGAAATCGTGCTTACGCCGGCCTCGCTCGGTATGAGCGGAGCCGTCGACAAAGCCAAGGAAATCGTTGCCTCCACGCCGGGTGCCTTCATGCCCAACCAATTTGACAATGCCGCCAACGCCAAGGCGCACTACGAGACCACCGGACCCGAAATCTGGGACGATATGCAAGGACGCATCGACGCGTTTGTCAGCGCCGTCGGGTCGGGTGGAACGATCACGGGCACCGGCCAATTCCTGCGACGCTGCGATCCCGGCATTCGCGTCGTCGCGGTCGAACCCAAGGGCTCACCCGTCCTGTCCGGCGGTAAAGCCGGTCCGCACAAAATCCAAGGTATCGGCGCAGGGTTTGTTCCGGGAACACTCGATACGTCGGTCTACCATGAAGTCATGCAAGTCGGCAATGAAGAGGCGGCAGCAATGACGCGTCTGGTTCTTAGAACCGACGGCGTTTTCGTAGGCATCAGTTCGGGCAGCGCTCTTGAGGCTGCCGTTCGTTTGGCCCGCAAACCGCCCTATGATCATGCACGCATCGTCGTCATTTTTCCCGACTCAGGCGAGCGTTATCTCTCAACTGGGCTTTTCAGCGAATAACTTCGTTCAAAATCAACGAAAAAGGGCTTATCGCCGCCAACTAGCTCTGCGCTAAAATTTTTGCGCAGCTTGCTCCGAAAGATATGGAGCCGCCAATTGCGGCACTCCGCCTTGCTTTATTAGATTGAAGATGTCGAATCAGAGAACCGTTGACAATTCCGCGCAGCGTCTTGCAGCTCTGAAACAATGCACCACGCTTGATCAATTCGTTCCCCTGCGGGCTTCGCTCACGGGCGGCGAAATTGCCCTGAAGCAGTTTGACCGTACGACCAACACCTGGGAACCGCTCAGCTACCTGGAACTCAACGACCGCATCGTCGAATGGCGCAAGGCGCTCGCCGGTCTCGGCTTGACGCGCGGCGCCCGTGTGAGCATTCTGCTCAACAATTCCGTCGATCACGTACTCGCCGACCAGGCAGTGCTCGCAAATGCAATGATCCCCGTACCGTTGCACGCCATCGACACGCCAGGATCGTTGTCCTTCATCCTCGGAGACAGCGGTGCAGAATGTCTGATCACAAATAAATACGAACGATGGCTTGCCATTGAAGCCGTCCGAGAAAAACTGCCCGCTCTTAAGACAGTCATCCTCACCGATGAGGTAACACCCGCCAAACAAAAGCGCGGCGGCCCCAAGATTTACGGTGTTGATGACTTTCTGGCACTGGGACACGGCGTTGATCAGTTGCCCGAGGGTCCCGCCCCCGAGGATCTGGCCGCCATCGTCTACACGTCCGGCACCACCGGCAAGCCCAAGGGCGTCATGCTCACGCACAACAATGTCGTCTCCAACGTAATTGCCACGCTCGAACATATAGCTCCGGCGCCGCAGCCGGGCTACGTCTTTCTGTCGTTCCTGCCGCTTTCGCACACATTTGAACGTACGGCGGGCTACTACCTGCCACTCGGCATGGGTTGCACCATCGTCTTCAATCGTTCGATCATGCTGTTGAGCGAAGACTTCCGCATAGTGCATCCCGACGTTCTTATTTCGGTGCCTCGCATCTACGAGCGCATTTACGCCCGCATCCTGGATCGTCTGGGCAAGCAATCGGCCATCGCCCGCGCGCTCTTTAACACCTGCGTTGATGTGGGCTGGCGCCGGTTCTGCAAAGCCAACCGTCTGCCCGTGACTGCGACTTCCCTGTCCTGGCTTGATCCGATCATGTGGCCGATTCTCAAGCATCTGGTGGCCAACAAGGTCGCACTGCAGTTCGGCGGCAAGCTCAAGGTCGCCATCGCTGGCGGCGCCGCACTCAACCACAAGGTTGCCCGCATGTTCTGCGGTCTGGGAATCCCTCCGATTCAGGGTTACGGCATGACCGAGGCTTCGCCCATCATCGCCGGCAATTCACTTACGCTCAACCAGCCCGACACCGTCGGCCGCACCTTCCCGAACGTGGAGCTGCGCCTGGCGCCGGATACCAATGAAATCCAGATTCGCGCGCCTTCCGTCATGAAGGGCTACTGGAACCGTCCGGAAGACACCGCCAGAGTCCTCTCGCCCGACGGATGGCTCTCCACGGGCGACGTCGGTGAATTTAACGAAGAGGGTCTGCTGCGCATTCGCGGCCGCATCAAGGAAATCATCGTAACGAGTACCGGAGAAAAGGTGCCGCCCGTTGATTTGGAACTCGCGCTCGAAACGGATCCGCTCTTTGCGCAGACTTTCGTTGTGGGTGAAGCGCGTCCCTTCATTTCCTTCGTAGCCGTCCTAAACCCCGAAGAATGGAAGAAGCTTGCCGCCAAACTCGGCGTCGACCCCAACGACAAACTGGCGCTGCAAAGCAACGCCGTGCGTTCGGCTATTTTGAAGCGCGCACGCGCGGCAGCAGCAGGCTTTCCGCACTATGCGCTACCGCGCAATGTGGTGCTCACGCTTGAGCCGTGGACCATCGACAACGGTTTGCTCACCCCGACGCTCAAGCTCAAGCGCAAGCCGCTTAACGAGCTTTTTGCCGCTCAAATTGAAGAAATGTACCTCTCGCACGCCCGCGCTTAAGGTTTAGCCGTGCCGTTTATCCGTACAATTGCTTCGACCTAACCTTTAGCTTTCCGGCTGCATGACACATCTCGTGCAGCCGTCTTTTCTGCTTTTTTAGATTTATGACTGAACAGCCTCAGGTTCGCATCGGCAAGTTGATGCCCAACTGGATGATCAATCTCACCGACCGAATCATGCAGTACTACATCGACCGCTACCTCAACTGCGATCCCGTCGTTCTCGACCGACCGCCGGAACCGCAGCCCGGTCACCAGTACCTGCTTTACGCCCATATTCCGTTCTGCAAGACGCTTTGCTCATACTGCACATTCCATCGTTTCCTCTTCAAGGAACACAAGGCGCGCGAATACTTCATCAATCTGCGCAAGGAAATGGACTACGTGAAGGCGCTCGGCTACGACTTCACGAGCATGTACATCGGCGGGGGCACGACGACAATTCTCGAAGACGAACTCATTCGCACGATCGAACACGCTCGCACGCTTTTCCCCGGCATCAAGGAAGTGTCGTGCGAAACCGACCCGCTTCAGATCGCCACGCCCACGTTCCGCAATCTCAAGGGGCTCGTAGACCGCATGAGCATCGGTGTGCAAAGCTTCAATGACGACATCCTCAAGATGACCGAACGCTATGACAAGTTCGGCTCCGGCGCTCTCATTTACGAACGTCTGCAGGAAGCACTCGAGCTTTTTCCGACGACCAATGTGGACATGATCTTCGGTTTCCGCGGCCAGAATCTTGAAATGCTTCAGCGTGACATGGATCTGCTCGTGGAGCTCAATCCCCGTCAGATCACGACCTATCCGTTGATGGTGACGAGCCAGACCCGCAAAAGCGTCAAACAGACGATTGCCGCCAAGGGCATCGAACTTGCTGACCAGTACGCCGTAATCATGAACACGCTCGGCAACCACTACCGACAGCTCACGAGCTGGACGTTCGGACGCACTCACGATGAAGGCTTCGATGAGTACGTGGTTGATCACGACGAATATCTGGGCGTGGGCTCCGGCGCCTTCTCGTTCCTGGGCAGTAGCCTGTACGTCAACACCTTCAGTCTGCGCCGATACAACGAGCGTATCAAGGCCGGCATGACCGGCGTGGAACGCCGCCGCAACTTCGACAAACACGCCGTCTTGCAGTACCGCCTGCTTTTGGGCCTCTTCTCGGCGCGTCTGTCGCGCAAGTATTTCCGAGAAGTACATGGCGTTGATCTCGACAAAGCTCTTTTCAAGGAAATGCTTGGACTTCGCATCGCAGGGGCCATCAAGGACAACCCCGAAGATCCCGACAATCTGATCGTGACCGATGCGGGCAAGTTCCTTGGTTTGGTGATGATGAAAGCCTTCTATTCGGGCATGGATAACGTCCGCGCCGAACTCAGAAAACCGCTTCGCGACATCGACTGCTGATTGTTCGCAACGCGCACTGCGGCCGCCTCTTTTGGGCGGCCTTTTTTTCGTTCAGACTCATACAAAAGCGGCGGTTCGATCTTCACCTCTTTCGCCGTGGGACTTTGCACCACTTTTGACTTAAATCAAACTTTTGCTACGCCACGACAAAATAAACCGATTGCTACTTCTGCCTTAGCCCAATCTACCTCTTTTTAAGTAGCAATTTGCGAGAGTCTTTCATTGTTTCCTTCGAAGCCATAGGAAAAACTTTCACAAATCAAATGTTATCCTTTTGTTTTTAAAGCGTTTTTTCTTTTCTATTTATTTCAGTTCGCAAGTAATTTGCGCTAAATCAAACTTTCGGATGATCCTCCGATCACCTTCTGACCTATCCTTTTTTTATTCCGTCTGCCCCCTGAAATGCCTAGTTTTTCGCGCTTGTTGCCTATAAAATCGACCCGCGCGAGTGCCGGAATGCAAAGCCGTCTCTTTGTGTTCCTCCCCTAAAGCCGCACCGACCCTATCTTTGTTTATCTGTATCTAGTCCGGGGCAGTTGTTCGGATTGCCGCGGACGGGTCTGTTTCGGTTTCTCGGCACCAGCGAAAGCGGCGTTAGAGAACCCTGTTTCGAGTCAGGATCGACGCCCTTTTTAAAAGAACAGGAGATCCCTAAAGATGAGTGCAAAAACCATCAGAATCAAGACGTTCAATCCGACGGCTGACGCCTTCGGCCTGAACGGCCCCGATTTTGTCGGCAACATTCGCAAGGGCGAGTTGCGCGGCATCATCAAAATCAATGAAGACCTGTGCGAAGCTTGCGACACCTGCCGCAAGGTCTGCCCGGTCGATGCCATTCAGGGCCATCTCGGCTCCAAGCACAAGATTGACGATCAGCGTTGCGTCACCTGCGGCCAGTGCCTGATCAGCTGCCCGTTCAACGCCATCGAACAGATGAGCTTTGTCGACACCGTCGACAAGATGCTCGCCGACAAGAGCAACGTTGTGGTAGCTCACCCCTCCCCAGCTGTTCGCGTGTCGATCGCGGAAGAATTCGGCGGCAAGCCCGGCGATCTGTCCACCGATCAGATGATGAACGCCTTTGAAAAGTTGGGCTTCAAGACCTACGACGTCAACAGCTCCGCTGACCAGACCATCATGGAAGAAGGCACGGAATTCGTGCGCAAGGTCCAGTACTGGGTGCTCGGCAAGCGCGGCCCCGAATTCGAACGCGCCGCTCACCATCCGCTGCCGCACTTCACGAGCTGCTGCCCGGCCTGGGTGCGCAATGCCGAAACGTTCAACGCCGACTTCCTCCCGCATTTGTCCACGGCCAAGAGCCCGATTCAGATGGGCGGCGTGCTCGCCAAGGTGTGGGCTCCGAAGTTCCTCTACAACACGGATCCGCGCAACGTGAAGGTTGTGGCCATCACTCCCTGCACGGCCAAGATCCTCGAAGCCAGCCGTCCCGAAATGGACACCGCCTGGCGTTATCACATCAAGGCCGGCACGATTCCTGCCGACACGCCGCGCTTCCCCGATGTTGACGCCGTGCTCACCGCCCGCGACATCGCCGAACTGCTGCGTCGCCACAACATCAACCCGCTCACGCTCCCGAAGGATCGCAAGCGTGAAAATCTCGACGTCTACACCGGCGCCGGCACGATTTTCGGCTGCTCCGGCGGTGTGATGGAAGCTGCTCTGCGTACGGCCTATCGTGTGCTGATGGGCAAGGAACTCGACAATGCCGACATCATCCCGGTGCGCGGCCTCGACAACAGCTACGTGGAAGCCAAGATTCCGCTTGCTCTGCCCGAATTGAACGGCAAGACCTTCGAGCTGCGCGTTTGCGTGGTTAACGGCGCCAACCAGGCTCTCGAACACGTTCTTGACGAACTGCGTGGCAATCCGAATCGTTGGCACTACATCGAAGTGATGAACTGACCGGGCGGTTGCGTCAACGGCGGCGGTCAGCCCATGTCTCTTATAAACACACAACGCTGCCGACGAG
>OKWG01000465.1_pt1 | contig 14493 bp, 16 predicted proteins | sample 1607091 | NCBI WGS metagenome assembly OKWG01 (sample SAMN04414080, study PRJEB24778) | human gut metagenome | material: faecal | host: Homo sapiens
CACCATGACGGACAGCCGCACCAACTATGGAAAGCAGATCGACACTTTGATTCGTCAGGCATACGGTAGTAAAATCAAGGTGTTCGACCAGACCATTCCCCGGTCTGTTCGTGCTGCTGAAACCAGTGCCGCCGGCAAGAGCATTTTCCAGTATGACCCCAAGAGCAAGGTGGCAGAAGCCTATCAATCTCTTGCGAAGACTAACTATTAAAAGTCAAGCCCTAAAATAAAAAAATCCGCCAACCATCCGCTGCCCATGACAAACATCATTCAAATGCTGGCCTTGGAGTAGCGAGGGTGACGGAGAGAACAGCAAAGCAAGCCCAGCCAACCCTCGCAAAAACAGAATAGCATTTGAATGCTTCGGTTTGTCAAGGGTTCGCTGCGCCAGCTAAGTTGTTCTTAGGTTTAACTCAAGCTCTGGAGAAAATCAAGTGATGGCAAGATATGCTTTACCGGACTTCTGCAAAGCGTAAATAAGTCGTACGAGTTTCTTTGTGGCATGAGATAGGGCAACATTGTAGTGCTTGCCTTCAGCTTGCTTTTTGGTAAGGTATTCAGTAAAAACAGGATTCCAGTAACAGACGTATTTGGTTGCAGTGTAAAGAGCGTATCGAAGATAACGAGAGCCACGCTTTTCCATGTGTGCATAGCAGTTTGTGAGTTTTCCTGACTGGTATGTGGACGGAGAACATCCGGCATAAGCCAAAACTTTATCAGGAGAGTTGAAATTTGAAAAATCCCCCACCTCTGCAAGAATCATCGCAGCAGAATAAAATCCCATTCCGGGAATCGAAAGGATTGGCGGTTTCAATTCATCCATGATTTTCCGAATGGCATCTTCTATTTCGTTGATTTCGGAGGTGAGTTCTTGAATGAGCTTAATGGTGTGCTTTAATTCCAAAGACTTAGCAGGCATAACAGAACCAATGGATGTTCTGGCTGCATCTCGGATATGAGTAGCTCGGTCTTTTCGGTAATGGCCTCTGGATGTTGTCACGAGGATGTTAGCCAATCTGGTCAGATGAGCTTCTGAAATCTGCTTTGCACCGGGATATTCACTGAGAAGAGCATAGATTGAAGTGCCGTGGATAGACGAAACAAGCTGTTCTAATTCTGGAAACAGGATCGTAACCAATCTGGACACCGACTGCTTTAGTTTGGCGCGTTCCTGAACTTTATCAAATCGGTATCTCGTGAGTGACTTTAGTTCTTCGTTGTGATATGCTGTATCTGTGTAGGACTTGAGGTCTACATCGGACAATAGCATAGTTGCAATCGTTTTTGCATCCACACGATCGGTTTTAGTTTTGCGAAGACTGAGGCTCTTTCGATACAGGTTGGTATGCAAGGGATTCATGACATAGACGGGCAGGTCGTTGTCAAGAAGAAACCCAAGGATATTGCAGCTGTAATGTCCGGTAGCCTCAAGCCCTACTTTTATTTTGTCTGATTTTTGAGTACAGTCTTTAATCGTTTGCAGCAGCCTTTTAAACCCATCTAGGTTGTTGGGGATGGTAAAGCAGTCAGCGAGGGTTGTTCCTTCTGAATCAAGGATGCAGCAGTCATGCTTATCTTTGGCAACGTCAATTCCAACACAGATCACTTTTGATACCTCCGCTATAGTATTTAATGCTGCTTAGGACCACAGACTTCTTTGCAGTTGTAACCTCGTTCTAAATAAACCGTCTGGCGGTATCTAACTGATTAACATTTCAACAAAGAAGCTGTGGTTGGAGCCTTTGTCAAACCGTCTTTGCGGTAGGAGGTGTTCACCAATCCACAGCATCCTATACAGTGTAGCATACCGCTGGAGAGCGGTCTATAAATACTACTCATTTATAATACGAGGAGGTGTTGGTGGATGCCGAAAAGCGGCTTAAACGTAGCACTGAAAGGTCTCGATGATATTTTTTCGACCGAAGAGTCCCGGCAGGAAGAACAGCGGGAGCAGGTACAACAGATTCCCGTCAGCGAACTTTTCCCGTTCAAAAACCACCCGTTCAAAGTTCTGGACGATGATTCCATGACCCGGACGGTGGAAAGCATTTCGCAGTTCGGTGTGCTTGCGCCGCTGATTGCCCGCCCCAGACCAGAGGGCGGCTATGAGATCATCTCCGGGCATCGTCGGAAACACGCCGCAGAGCTTGCAAATCTGGACACCGTGCCTGTCATTGTGCGAAATATGGAGGATGATGCCGCCACGATATTGATGGTCGATTCCAATTTGCAGAGAGAACACATCCTGCCCAGCGAGCGGGCATTTGCGTACAAGATGAAGCTGGATGCAATAAAAAATCAAGGTGCTAGGTCAGATTTAACTTCGTCCCAAGTTGGGACGAAGTTGAGAGCCGATGAAAAAGTAGCAAAAGATTCAGGCGAAAGTCGCAATCAAGTCCAGCGTTTTGTGCGTCTGACGAACCTTGTCCCTGAATTGCTCGACATGGTGGACGAGAAAAAAATCTCTTTTAACCCTGCGGTAGAACTGTCCTATCTGGACGAAAAACAGCAACAGGATTTTTTAGAAGCAATGGATGCTTCCCAGAACGCACCATCTCTTTCACAAGCCATTCGGATAAAAAAGCTGGCGCAGCAGGGTGAGTTTGACTATGATGCAGTCTACAACATTATGAATGAGGAAAAGAAAAGCGAACTGGACACCGTGACCATCAAAAACGAAACCCTGCGGAAATACTTTCCACGCAATTACACGCCCCGGCAGATGGAAAGCATCATCATCAAGCTGCTCGACCAGTGGCAACTAAAAAAGCAACAGGCAAAACAGAAGAAGCAGGAAGAAGCGCGCTGATCGCAGACTGAACCAAAAGACCCAGTTCCGGGTCTTTTATTTTGCAAAAATTTTGGAGGAAACGTCTATGAACTTTACTACCACTCACATCCGTTCCGAGAAAGTCACCATTGATACTCGCATCTACACGATTCTGAACGGCAGAAAAAAGCCTGGTGAAGTCTATCTCGCTGCCATTGCCCCGGATATGGAGCTGACCATCATCACGCTGGACGAGGCTCCCGGCATCCTGCCCTGCTTTGAGGAGGATGATGCCTGCCTGAACCTTCCCAACACCTCGCTGCTGCTCTGCTACAACCCGGCGCAGGTGCTGAAGATGGGCGGAAAGCACTACCTGACCGGCCCGGTGATTCTTGTTCGCACCAACATGGACGGCGATGTCATCTCGCTGACCATCGATGAAGTCTACCTGTTCCAGAAGTATCTGGCAAGCCACAGCATCACCCTGATGGCAGACGACCAGAAGCTGCCCTGCATCTGCATGGAGTGAGGTGTGCCATGCTGAACTTTTTTATCGGTTTCGCATTTTTTGAAGCCGGCGCTTTTTTCGGCTTCTTCGTGGCAGCTCTGTTGAACGCCGCCCATGCCTGGCAGGAGATCTCTATCAAATTCGAGGAGGACGATAATGGAACAGAACGAGAACACCTTGTCGGTGCTGAAAATTGCACCGGGACAGTATCCGCAGCAGGTCGAGATTGACAACAACCTGAAAGCCTTGCAGGAGGCGGTGGGCGGCACGATTGCTGCTGTTTACCCCTTTGCAGACCCAGTGGCTATCATCTGCAATGACGATGGTAAGCTCATGGGTCTGCCCCTGAACCGTGCTCTTCGGGATGAAAACGGAGAAATGTATGATGCCATTGCCGGAGACTTTCTAGTGGTGGGATTGGGCGAGGAGGATTTTGCATCCCTGACCCCAGAACTGGCGCAGAAGTACGAGCAGCTTTTCCATCAGCCGGAAGCCTTTCTGAAGCTAGGCAACCGTCTGTTGGTGCTGCCGGTGCCTGATGAACCTCCCGCAGAAAAGCCCCGCACCAAGCCCCCGGCAGAGCATGACCGCTAAAATCACCCTGCTGCACGGGAGGTGATGGCATTGCAGGAAGAAATCGAACAGAAATCCTTCAACCTGATGATCTCGACCACGAAATTGTCTGCCCGGACTGTCCTGCGGGCGATAAAAGCAGCACTTCGGCTGTACCAGTCCAAGGCATCCCAAGGCAAGCAGAGCGTCCGCACCCTTCTGCGGCAAAACCGGGGCGTGTCCAGCGTGGAGATCAGCAAGACCGGCATCCGTGGCTTAGAGCGGTATGCCAAAAAGTACGGCATCGACTACGCCATCCGCAAGGACACCTCCGAGGTGCCGCCCCGGTATCTGGTCTTTTTCAAAGCCTCGGACGCAGAAGCCTTCAATTCGGCGTTCAAAGAGTATTCGGCATCTCTGCTGAACAAAGACAAACGCCCCTCGGTGCTGGCAAAACTGCATGAACTGGTGCAGGCGGCGGCAGAACTCCCCGGCAAAGTCCGGCATAAGGAACAGGAGCGTGGACTGTGACCACGAAAAAGCTGACAAAGCTGCTGGCACTGTATCTGCCCTATATTTTGCTGGGGCTGGTGGCAACCAACTTTGGCGAAGCGTGGCGGCTTGCCGAGGGCAAAGAGCTGGGGGATAAGATCATGTCCATGATGGGCACCGTTCCGCTGGCGTTTGCGAACCCGCTGCCCAGCTTGCATCCGCTTGATATTCTGGTGGGTTTGTGCTGCGGCGCAGGGCTGCGGCTGGCAGTTTATTTGCGTAGTAAAAACGCCAAGAAGTACCGCCACGGCATGGAGTACGGCTCTGCCCGGTGGGGCACCGCCAAGGATATTGAGCCGTTCATGGCACCCAAGTTTGCAGACAACATCATCCTGACCAAAACGGAACGGCTGATGATGTCCAACCGCCCACCGGACCCCAAAAACGCCCGGAACAAAAATGTGCTGGTGGTGGGCGGCTCCGGCAGCGGCAAGACGAGATTTTGGCTCAAGCCCAACCTTTTACAATGTCACAGTTCCTATGTGGTTACTGACCCGAATGGTAATTTACAATAAGGATAAAGGGAGCGCGCACCCTCAAGAAAGGAGGTTACACCCCATGAAGAAACAGCCGGACAAGGGAAAAATCACAGCCCTGTACGAGCGTCTTTCCCATGACGATGAGCGAGCCGGGGAAAGCGTGTCGATAGAAAACCAAAAGCGCATTTTGGAGGACTACGCCCAAAAGAACGGCTTTACGAATATCCGGCACTTCACCGATGACGGAGTGCGGGGAACGACTTTCAAGCGTCCGGGGCTGGACGCTATGCTGGAAGAAATCCGGGCGGGAAATGTGGCTACGGTCATTATCAAAGACCAAAGCAGGATTGGCCGTGATGTTGTCGAAGTGGGGCTTTTGAAGCGCACCTTTGACGAGTACCATGTACGCTTTATTGCGGCAAATGACAACCTTGATACCGCCAACGGCTTTGATATAATGTCAATTTTCCGAGATGTGATAAACGAGTGGTATGTTGCCGACACCAGCCGGAAAATCAAGACCGTTTTCAAGTCGAGAATGGAAAAGGGCTTGCGCTGCTCCGGCAGCGTCAGCTATGGCTACCTTGCGTCCAAGGAGAACAAGGGCGAATGGGTAATCGACGAGGAAGCCGCCGCCGTTGTGCGCCGTATCTTCCACAGCGTTGTTGCCGGGGAGAGTATCGCCAGCATAGCAAGGGCACTCCGCGCCGAGAAAATCCCTATCCCGTCCGAGCATTGGAAGCGGATAGGCGCACCCGTCCGGTCGGCGAAGTACACAGACCCCTACGCATGGTCAACAACAACTATCAGCTATATCCTCAAACGCCCGGAGTACACAGGGCGCAAGGTTTTAGGGAAAACCGTCTGCGAGAACTACAAGACCAAAAGCACCCGCAAGACCGCGCCGGAGGAACAGTATATTTTTGACGGGGAAATCCCCGCCATTGTGGACGAGGAAACATGGAACACCGTCCAGCGGCTTATGGGAACAAAACGCCGCGCCCCCAAGCGGCAGAACACCCCAAACCGCTTGACCGGGCTTCTCTACTGCGCCGACTGCGGCGCGAAGCTGACCCACCGCAGCAGCCTTGTGCAAGGCAAGTATCTGGACGACGCTTTTGTGTGTTCCAGCTACCGCCAGCTTACCCGCGACTGCACCATGCACTATATCCCCACCGCGAAAATGGAAGCCGCCATTCTTGCCGCAATCCAGCGCGTGAGCTGGTATGTACGGCACAATGAAGCGGAGTTTATCGAGCGTGTGCGGAAAGCCACCGACCAGCACCAAGAAAATGCCGTCAAGGAGTACCGGCAGAAAGTGAGCAAGGCGCAGCGGCGGTATAAGGAGCTGGACGGGCTTGTAAAAAAGCTGTACGAGGGAAACGCCACAGGCAAGATACCCGATAAGCACTTTACCCGTCTGCTTGCCGAATATGACGAGGAACAGACCGGGCTGGAAGCCGCTATCGCACAATGGCAGGAAGCAATCGAGAGCTGGAACGCCGACAGGCTGAAAACAGATAAGTTTATCGAGCTTGTGAGCCGCTACACCGACTTTTCCGAATTGACAACGCCCATGCTCAACGAGTTTATCGAGAAAGTGGTTGTCCATGAGGGCGAGGGGCGCGGGAACAGCCGCCGCCAGCGGATAGATATTTACCTCAACTTCATCGGCGCGTTTGAAGTCCCCGCCCATATCGTTACCCCAATGGAAGCCGAGGAACAACGCCGCCAGCAGGAGGAACAGGCGGCAAAGGAAGCCCGTTCACAGGAGCTTGCCAAAGCGCGGGAGGAAAAGCGCAAGGCAGAGAAGCGGGAGTTTACCGCGAGGAAGAAAGCGGGCTTGCTGACCCCGGAGGAACAGGCGGCAGACGAAGCGCGGTTAGCCCATAACCGGGCATGGCAAAAGGAATGGCGGAAGAAACGGAAAGCCGCCGAGCCGCCCAAGTCCCCAAAGCCGAAATCCTTAAAGGAGCTTGCCGCGCTGCAAAAGGCCGGAGCCGACCTCACGCCGGAGGAAGCAGAACGCCTTGCCGCTTACCGCGAGAGGAAAAACCACCAGCACAAGGCATGGTATGAACGGCAGAAAGCAGCGCAGCCGCCCAAGCCCCGGACGCTCAAAGAGCTTGCCGCCGCGCAAGTCGCGGGACAGCCCCTCACGCCGGAGGAAGCGGAACGCCTTGAAGCCAGCCGGAGCTGGAAGAAGAACGCCTACCAAGAACTGAAAGCCCAAGCGGAAACCGACCCCGCCGCAGCCGCCGAGCTTGCAAGGCGGCGGGCTTACCACTCGGAAGCCACCAAGAAATCCCGCCAGAAGATGTACGAGGAAGCCGCAGCCGGAAACCCCGCAGCCCAAGCCCGGTATGAGAACTTCCTTGCTGCAAGGCGGGAGAACTACCACAGGAAGAAGCACGACGAGAAAGGAGAACAAATCGCATGAGAAGATTGATTGATAACGGGAACCGCCCCATTACCCCAAAGCCCCATATCGGCCACTACGGGCGGCTGCGGAAAGCCTATCTGGAACAATACCGCCACCGCCTTTATACCGCCCTTGTAGCCAGCGAGAAGTTATATCCCCACCTTGCGGAAACAGACCGGGCGGCGCGGGATATGCTGGACTACCTCATGCCCCGCCTTGCCAGAGAAGCGGGAGCCACCGAAACCCTTAAAGCCGCCGACCCGATGAAATGGGTAGGATTGATGAACAACTGCAAGGCGAGAGCCGAGGAAATCATCAGGCATGAGCTAATCTATGTCTGACGGTCAAGAGCCGGAAAAATCGGAAATCTTGCGATAACAGCCGCCCCGACGAACCATTCCCCGTCCGGGCGGTTTTTATCGTCAAAAACGCTGTTTTCTCCAAGTCAAGAGCCGGAGAAAACACCCGAAAAATGCCCCTATTGCGTAACAGGGGCGCAGAAAGGAGCTTGCATGAGAACAGGGCTTACCAAGCAGGAAAAGACCACCGATATTTGGTTTGACGAGAAAGACCCCCTTATCCATATCCGCACCCACAACACCGCCTTGAAAAAGCGTCTGCTTGCATACAGCCGCCGCTACCCGGCGATCTGCCAGCAGACCGATGCAGACCCGGAAACGGGCTGCATGGAGTTTGACATTGAGAAAGGCCGTTTCTCTTTCCGTCTGACCGCCCCATACAGTGAGGAACGCAGGGAAGCGGCGCGGCAATATGCCAGAGAGAACAACGCCGCTGACAGGCTGAAATGATGTAGATTTGTTCACAATCTTATGATATACTGTTTCTTGGGAACAAATCGGAGTTGAGGAGGCAAACCATGTATTCCTTATTGTTATTAAATCTGATTATACCTTTTGTAATGATTTTGGTTGGGGACATATTGAAAAAACATCCTGCAACTGACATAAAATCGGGTAACGGATATAACACACCAACTGCACGGAAATCACAAGAACACTGGAATTATGCACAAAGTATAGCACCAAATAATTTTATCTCTCTTGGCAAGGTATTAGGAGTAGTTGAGATTATTTTAAGTATAGGAATGTTCCTTTTACAGATTTCAGTTAATATTGCCCTTACTGTAGGAATTTGTACGGGAATAGTATTTTTGTTTTGCGGCTTTTATAAAACAGAAATAGGAATAAAGAATAAGTTTAAGGAATGAATTTTTGTTTAATCGAACAGAACATAGTAAAATCAAACACTCCACCCACAAGGGACAGCCGAGAAAATCGACTGTCCTTTTTCTATGCCGACAGGCAGAAAGGAGCGACCAGTCATGACGAAACCGAGAGAGAAAACCCGCGAGGAATTGACCGCCGAGATTGAGGAAAGCAAGAAGAAAATCCGGCAGTTTGAGAACCGGGAGAAAATCATCAAGCAGAAGTTATCCGTTGAGGAACGCAAGGCGAGAACCCACAGGCTTTGCAAGCGCGGCGGCTTCATGGAGAGCCTTGTGCCGGAGCTGATTGCCATGCCGGACGAGGACGCGAAAGCCTTTTTACGGCTTGCCTTGACGAGCGAGCCAGCACAGGAGTTTTTGAAAAAACGAGCCGGGGACGGGAACGCGGAGTAATCCCTTTGGAACAAAGGGCGCACTTATACACCCTTGCGGGCGTGTGCGCTCTGCCGAGGGCTTTATCTCCGCACAGGGAACTTTCCCCGCGCTCCGATATGGCGGCTTTGCCGCAACAAGGGGCTGCACCCCTTGCGCCGCTTCGCGGCTATCCCTGCACACCCACAAAAACAGTACACCCGCCCCGGCGTCTGTACTATTTTTGCGGGTTTTATTATCCTATCCGGGAGGTGATACCCATAGCCATTTACCATTGTAACATCGGCATTGTGAGCCGAGGAAAAGGCAAGTCAGCCGTTGCCGCAGCCGCCTATCGAAGCGGCGAGAAAATCACAAACGAGTGGGACGGAATGACCCATGACTACACCCGCAAGCGCGGCGTTGTCCATACGGAAATCCTACTGCCGCCCCATGCCCCGCCCTCTTTCTCTGACCGCGCTGCCCTATGGAACAGCGTGGAACTTTACGAGAAAGCCGGGAACGCCCAGCTTGCCAGAGAGATTGACGCAGCACTCCCCATAGAATTATCCAGAGAGGAACAGATCCGGCTCGTCCGGGAATACTGTTCCTCTCAATTTGTTTCCAGAGGAATGTGCGTTGATTTTGCCATTCACGACACCGGCAGCGGCAACCCCCATTGTCATATCATGCTTACCATGCGCCCCCTTGACGAGCGCGGCGCATGGGCGGCGAAGTCCAAAAAGGAATATGACCTTGACGAAAACGGCGAGCGTATTCGCTTGCCAAGCGGCAGATACAAGACGCACAAAGTTGACCTCACAGGCTGGAACGACAAGGGCAACGCGCTTTTATGGCGCAAGGCATGGGCGGATATTTCAAACGCCTACCTTGAACGCGCCGGAAGCCCGGAGCGTATCGACCACCGCAGCAACGCCGAGCGCGGCATTGACGAGCTGCCTACCGTCCACATGGGCGTAGCGGCTTGTCAAATGGAGAAGAAAGGCATAGCCACCGAGAAAGGCGAGCTGAACCGGAATATCCAAAAGGCAAACCGCCTTATCCGGGAAATCCGGGCGCAGATTGGAAAGCTCAAAGAATGGATTGGCGAGCTGTTCAAGGCGCGGGAAACCGCCCCGGAGCAGCCCCCGCAATCCCCCGGCCTTGCAAATCTGCTGATAAAGTATATGAGCGTTCAGAGGGAAAAGAGCCGGAAGTATTCGCAGTATTGGCAAAGGCAGCACGCAGCCGATGAACTGAAAACCGTATCACAGGCAGTCAATTTCCTTGCGGAGCGCGGCATTTCCACCCTTGCGGAGCTGGACGCTGCCCTTTCCTCTGTCAGCGACCAAGCCGACGCTATCCGGGAGGGCATGAAAACCGCCGAGAAGCGCATGAAAGAATTGCAAAAGCTGATTGAGTACGGGAGGAACTACACCGAGTACAAGCCCATTCACGACGAACTGAAAAAGCTGAAAAATGGCTGGACGAACAAGCGCGACAAGTACGAGGAAACCCACCGCGCCGAGCTTACCCTATGGAACGCAGCGAGCCGCTATCTCCATGCAAATCTGCCGAAAGGGACAAAGCCCCCCTTGCCTATTTCTGAATGGGAAAAAGAGTATGCCACCCTCAGCGGACAGAGGACAGCGGAATATACCAAGCTGAAAGAAACCCGCGCCGAGGTTGCCGAGCTGCACAATATCCGCAAGTGCGTTGATATTGCGCTGAAAGCCGACCAGCCGGAGCAGACCCGCGCCAAGCGGCAGGAACAAGAGCGATAAAGAAAAGGGCGGGCACGCTGCTTTGCCTGTCCGTCCTATGTGTTACTCAATAAATGGCAATTTAATAGCGCAAAACAAAATAAATCACATATACCCAACTAAGCAAGCCATGAAAAATTGCCCACCAAACAGATTTCCATGTTGTATAACTTATTACCATAGCTAAAGCACTACCAAATGTTATTCCTGTTTTTACAGTTTTTTCCACTATTGTCGTTTTATTTTCTTCCATCGTCTTTTGCCTCCAATATTCCGATTTGTTGACTTTATTCTACTCCAAAACTATGAACAATTCAACCACAGAAAGCGAGGTATCAACCATGTATTACACCCAAGAACAGATAGACCGGGCGAACCAAGCCGACCTTGTTTCTTTCCTGCAATCACAGGGCGAGCAGCTTACCCGCGCCGGAAATGAATACCGCTGGAAACGGCACGACAGCTTGACCGTCCGGGGAAACAAATGGTACAGGCACAGCCAGAGCAAGGGCGGCGGCCCCGTCGATTTTGTCATGGAGTTTTTCGGCAAGAGCTTCACCGAAGCCGTGGAACTTCTCACAGGAGAAAAGGGAGCCGTACCGCCGCCGGACAGACCTTGCCCCGCGTCCCTATCCGACTTCCGGCTACCGCCCCCAAACAGCGACAATCGAACAGCGAGGAACTACCTCACAGCAGCCCGCCGCATTGATGAAGATGTGACGGGCATTTTCTTTGCCCGCGGCGATATTTACGAGGACGCAGCCCACCACAACGCCGTATTTGTGGGGCGGGACGAGGACGGAATACCGCGTTACGCCCACAGCAAGGGGACGGCGGGAAACTTCCGGCTTGATGTGAAAGGCAGCGACAAAGCCTTTAATTTCTGCTACCGGGGCGAGGGCGACAGGCTTTTTGTCTTTGAAGCCCCCGTTGACCTGCTCTCTTTCCTCTGCCTGTTCAAAAAGGCATGGCAGAAGCAGAGCTATTTGTCATTGGGCGGCGTGGGAGAAAAAGCCCTGTTGCGTTTCCTCTCTGACCGCCCAAACATCAAGACCGTTTACCTCTGCCTTGACAGCGACCAAGCGGGAAACGACGCTTGCAGCCGCCTTGCGGAGCTTGTGCCGGAGGGATATACCGTCCACCGCCTTGTGCCGCTGTTTAAGGACTGGAACGAGGTATTGCAGCACCGGGCAGAAATCACAGACGGGAAGTATATCCGGGAAGCGGTTTACGGCTTGAAAGAGCCGCCGCAGGAAGAAACCGTCGAGATTATTCGCATGAGCGAGGTTGACACACAGACCGTTGAATGGCTATGGGAGCCGTATATCCCTTTCGGGAAAGTAACCATTGTGCAAGGCAATCCCGGCGAGGGCAAGACCACCTTTGCCCTACGCCTTGCCGCCGCCTGCACCACCGGGGGAACGCTGCCGGGAATGAAGCCCTTGCCGCCATTCCAAGTGATTTACCAGACCGCCGAGGACGGGCTGGGCGATACCGTCAAGCCCCGCTTGATAGAAGCCGAAGCCGACCTTGACCGCGTGCTTGTGATTGATGAAGCCAAGCGGGAGCTTACCCTGTCCGACGAGCGCATAGAAAAGGCAATCACGCAGAACGGGGCGCGGCTGATTATCCTTGACCCCATACAGGCGTACATGGGCGAAAAGACCGACATGAACCGGGCAAACGAAGTGCGCCCCATGTTCCGCCGCCTTGCCGATGTTGCCGAGCGTACCGGGTGCGCCGTTATCCTTATCGGACACTTGAACAAAGCCGCCGGAGGGCAGAGCGCATACCGGGGATTAGGTTCTATTGACTTCCGCGCCGCAGCAAGGAGCGTCCTGCTGATCGGGCGCGTGAAGCGGGAGCCAAATGTGCGCGTTATCGTCCATGACAAATCTTCCCTTGCGCCGGAGGGCAAGCCCGTTGCTTTTTGCCTTGACCCGGAAACAGGCTTTTCATGGATAGGCGAATACGACATAACCGCCGACGAGCTGCTATCCGGCGCGGGCGGGAACACCGCCACCAAGACCGAGCAAGCCGAGAAACTGATACTTGACTTACTCGCAGACGGGAAAGAACTTGCCAGCGAGGACATTGATAAGGCCGCAGCCGAAGCCGGGATTTCTGCCCGTACCGTCCGGGCGGCAAAGAAAAACCTTGACGGGCGCATTACCTCAAAGCGTATCGGCGCGGCATGGTATCACGCCCTCAAAAAATGAAGTGGCAAAATCCAAGTGGCAAAACCCAGATACCTTGCCACTTTGCCACTTCGCCACTTCAACCCTCAACCACCGCCCCATGTGCTGCCGCATGGGGCTTTTCTCATAGAAAGGAGCAGCCTATGAACAATGAAACCAGCAAGACCAGCGCCCCCGCAGCCGCTTCCCCTCTGACCGCCAAACCCGACCTTGTGAAGAACATCGGCGGCACGACCTTTGACATTCATATCCATTTCAGCGAAACCAGCCGGGAAACCTTTACGGACAAGGTTGTGCGCCTTATCAAGAACGACAGCGGCGATGAAACCGCTTAAAAGCAAGATACTTTTTTCTTGTTCCTTATTGACAAAACCCGAAAGGCGGTCTCATTCAAGAATGTGGACTTGCCCTGCTGAAGAACGGATATAAGATCAGGACGATGAACACCATAAATTTTCACAAGTCCATGCGCTACAATCCGTTCGCATATATCCACGAGGAAAAGGATATTTTGAAGCTGGTCACGACCCTTATGACCAACACCAAAGGTGAAGGTCAGGGCGGCGATCCATTCTGGGACAAAGCAGAGCGGCTTTTACTGACATCGCTGATTGCCTATCTGCACTACGAAGCCCCAGCTGAGGAGCAGAATTTTGCTACGCTGCTGGAAATGCTCAACACCATGCAGGTGTCCGAGGACGACGAGGATTATCAGAATCCGGTTGATTTGCTCTTTGAAGATTTGGCAAAAAAGAAGCCGAACAGCTTTGCAGGGCGGCAGTACAAGCTCTATAAATTGGCTGCCGGCAAGACCGCAAAATCCATCCTGATTTCCTGCGGTGCCCGCCTTTCGCCCTTTGACATCCAAGAAATCCGGGATGCGACCATGTACGATGAGCTGGAGCTGGATAAACTGGGCGACCGAAAAACAGCCTTATTCCTTATCATGTCGGATACGGACAGCACGTTCAATTTCCTTATCAGCATGATCTACTCCCAGCTTTTCAATTTGCTCTGTGACAAGGCAGATGATGTGTACGGCGGAAAGCTGCCTGTCCATGTGCGCTGCCTGATCGACGAGTGTGCCAATATTGGCCAGATTCCGCAGCTGGAAAAACTGGTGGCAACCATCCGAAGCCGCGAGATTTCGGCCTGCCTTGTGCTGCAAACCAGAAGCCAGTTGAAAGCCATCTACAAGGATAATGCGGATACCATCGTGGGCAACATGGACAGCCAGATATTTCTGGGTGGCAGCGAGCCTACTACCCTTAAAGATCTTGCCGAAGCACTCGGCAAGGAAACCATCGACAGCTACAACAATTCCGATACCCGTGGCAATAGCCCAAGCTATGGCACCAACTATCAAAAACTCGGTCATGAACTTATGAGCCGGGATGAGCTGGCGGTGCTGGATGGCGGCAAGTGCATCTTGCAGCTGCGCGGTGTAAGACCCTTTCTGTCGGATAAATACGATCTGACCCAACATCCGAACTACAAAATGACATCGGATGCTGACCCCAAAAATGCTCTGGATATTGAAAAATATCTGAGCCATAAAGAAAAAATCCGCACGGACGACCAGTTCGTCCTCGTGGATGTTGATTCACTCCCGCCCGCCTGACAAAGACGAGCGGTTATTTTTTATCCTGACC
>OKWG01000468.1_pt1 | contig 14434 bp, 17 predicted proteins | sample 1607091 | NCBI WGS metagenome assembly OKWG01 (sample SAMN04414080, study PRJEB24778) | human gut metagenome | material: faecal | host: Homo sapiens
TGGGCGATGAGGATGAGTTCGATCGTTTGCGCTCCACGATGCGCAGCATGCTCCCGGTGATAAAAGCGCTGCAATCGCGTGCCTTGTTGCTGGTCACGCTGTACGGCTGTACGGACAGCAGCCTCTACCAGCGCATGGCGCACGAGCTGGTTGACCCTTGGATGGAGGAGCCCTCGCCCAAGAGGAGCAAGACCGTGTTGATACGTCGTTTACGGGATTACGACCGTTGGTTCGGACATCAAGAGTAAATCCGCAAGAATAAGCAAGATGGAAATCAAAGATAAGAGAGAAAAAGAGGAGGTTCCCTCCGGCATCCGTTTGATGCTATTGCTGAAAGAACGTTTGGTGGAGATCATGGATCGTGAGCGTGCGAACCGAAACTCAATACACCTGTATTGCACGGGTCCCTACTGGGTAGCGTTCGAGCGTTCGGCCTACCAGCTGCATCGTGCGTTCCCGGATAGCGAGACCACGCCGCTGCGCCTGTTCGCCTACCCGTTCCCGATTGTGATGGTCTCCGTTACGGATCGTTCGCTGCGCTCGTACGCCCGTAAACATATATTGAGGAAAGATGAGGCGGAGTACGTGACGCTGACTGTCCCCGGGCTTCCTCTGGCGGCTTACCATGTATGGCACGCCGGCGAGGTGGAAGGCTTGCCCCTGCTGACTTAACTGAAATGGTGAAGTAAGTTTACTTACCTGGGTGATGAAATTAACTAGCGAAGAATAAGACGTAGAGTAATGATTTTCGAATTAAAAAATATAGCTTGGTGTTCTGCCTTGATAATTCCAGAGCATAACCCGGATCATATCCGTCAGGACGCATGTGGGGCTTGGATCGTTTATGAGGATTATAATAACCGGGATAGCATGTTCGGTTGGGAGATCGACCATATTTATCCGGTCTCGCGGCTGAGATGCCTGGGCGTTCCGGAAGTTTTATGGGATAATCCTCTGAACATACGTGCTTTGCACTGGCGTAATAATTTAAGCAAAGGAAATGAATACCCTATATATACCTCGGTCGTGACGGATGAGGGTGCGACTAACGTGAGCTGTGAGTTCACCTATCTAGTGAATGAGGCGTTGCAAGACGAGCTTCGTTCGTTGTTCAAGGTCGACAAATAATTTAATCCATTTATATGAATATCGCGATTGTGGGTACAGGCTATGTGGGGCTTGTATCGGGAGCTTGTTTCTCCGAGATGGGGATAAATGTCACTTGCGTAGACATTGACGAGAGTAAGATAAAGCGCTTGTTGAACGGTGAGATGCCGATCTACGAGCCGGGTCTGGATAATTTGGTGGGGCGTAACGTGAAAGCCGGTCGTCTCCGTTTCACGACGGAGTTGACCTCCTGTCTGGATGATGTGGAAATCGTTTTCAGTGCGGTAGGCACCCCTCCGGATGAGGATGGTAGTGCGGACTTGAAATATGTGCTGGAAGTGGCCCGCACGGTAGGCCGTAACATCAAGAAGCACGTAGTTTTGGTGACCAAAAGTACGGTCCCGGTTGGTACGGCGATAAAGGTACGTGCCGCCGTGCAGGAGGAGTTGGATAAAAGAGGCATAAACATTGAGTTCGATGTAGCCTCGAATCCGGAATTTTTGAAGGAAGGAGCCGCTATCAAGGATTTCATGGCTCCTGATCGTGTGGTTGTCGGAGTGGAAAGCGACCGTGCCCGTAAGTTGATGGAGAGATTATATCGTCCGTTCACCTTGAACGGCTATCCGATCTTGATGATGGATGTCCCTTCCGCCGAGATGACGAAATACGCCGCCAACGCCATGCTGGCTACCCGTATCAGTTTCATGAACGATATCGCCAACCTTTGCGAGCGTGTGGGAGCCAACGTGGATAATGTCCGTAAGGGCATGGGAGCGGATTCCCGTATTGGCAACCGCTTCTTGTACGCCGGTTGCGGTTATGGAGGCTCTTGTTTCCCGAAAGACGTGAAGGCGTTGTTGCATACGGGAGTAGAGAACGGTTATCACATGCGTGTGATCGAGGCTGTCGAGGCGGTGAACGAGGAACAGAAGAATATCGTTTTTGATAAGTTGAGCCGTGCGTTCCATGGAGACTTACAAGGTAAAACGATCGCTATGTGGGGCTTGTCTTTCAAGCCCGAGACAGATGATATGCGCGAGGCCCCAGCTTTGGTCGTGATAGACAAGTTGCTGAAAGCCGGAGCGATTATCAATGTATTCGATCCGATCGCCATGGCTGAGACCAAGCGCCGTATCGGTGACGTGGTTACGTATTGCAAGGATATGTACGAGGCTGTGATCGACGCTGACGCTATCGCCTTGCTGACGGAATGGAAACAGTTCCGCATACCCAGCTGGGCGATCATCCATAAGGCGATGCGGAATCATATAGTCGTGGATGGCCGTAATATCTATGACGGTGAGGAATTGAAGGAATTAGGTTTCACGTACTCAAGGATCGGACAAAGATGAAAAAAATATTGGTTACAGGCGGGGCCGGTTTTATCGGCTCCCATCTATGTGATCGTTTGCTGAGGGAGGGAAATGACGTGATCTGTCTGGACAATTATTTCACGGGCAGTAAGGACAATATCCGTCATTTATTGGGCAACGACCATTTCGAGTTGGTTCGTCATGACGTGATCAATCCGTATCATGCGGAGGTGGACGAGATCTATAACTTGGCGTGTCCCGCCTCTCCCCCTCACTATCAATATAATCCCATCAAGACGATCAAGACTTCCGTGATGGGAGCGATCAATATGTTGGGCTTGGCGAAACGTACGAGAGCGAAGATCTTGCAAGCCTCCACGAGTGAGGTCTATGGCGATCCGGCTATTCATCCACAGGTGGAAAGCTATTGGGGCAATGTGAACCCGATCGGTATCCGTAGCTGTTATGACGAGGGTAAGCGTTGTGCCGAGACCTTGTTCATGGACTACCATCGTCAGAACGGTGTCCGTATCAAGATCATCCGCATTTTTAATACCTACGGCCCGCGAATGAACCCGAACGACGGTCGTGTGGTCTCCAACTTCATCGTACAGGCCTTGAAAGGCGAGGACATCACGATCTATGGTGACGGCACCCAAACCCGTAGTTTCCAATATGTGGACGATTTGATCGAGGTGATGATTCGCATGATGGCTACGGGAGACGATTTTATCGGCCCTGTGAACACAGGGAATCCGGGAGAGTTCACGATGTTGGAGCTGGCGCAAAAGATAATCGAGTTGACAAATTCTAAATCGAGGATCGTCTATCGTCCCTTGCCTGACGATGATCCGAGGCAACGTAAGCCGAATATCACGTTGGCAAAGGAAAAGCTGGATTGGGAACCGGGAATCCGGTTGGAAGAGGGATTGAAGAGGACGATCGCTTATTTTGAGGGGAAATGTTTGTGATAAAAGAATGAATTGTCTATATTTGCCAATAAAGTGAGCGTATAGAAATCCTTCTTTTGTAAAAACTGTGTTTAGATGGACAATAAAGTGACTTATTGGATTGAAATGTCAGATTATGACCTAGAGACAGCAAATGCGATGCTACTTACGGGTCGTTATCTCTATGTGGGGTTTATGTGTCATCAGACAATGGAGAAGATATTGAAGGCTTATTGGACTAATTGCTTGACCGAAATTCCGTTGAAGACGCATGCCTTATCTCGATTGGCAGAAAGGACAGGGCTAGATCAAGAGCTTTCGGAAGAGCAACTTGATTTTATAGATCAGCTTGAACCGTTGAATATAGAGGCTCGTTATCCTTCTTATAAAGAGAGACTGATGAAGAGTCTGACAAAGGAGTATTGTACGAGAATATTAGAACAGACCAAGGAGCTTCAGTTATGGATAAAGAACAAGCTATAAGTCTTGCCCGGAAATATAAGGAAATGGTAGCGGAAAGGTTACCGTTAAAAGCGTTGTATCTCTATGGTTCTTATAGTAAGGGTAATTATTCGGAAGATAGCGATATCGATATCGCTGTGGTGGTAGAGCGTATGGATGATAATTATTTTGCGGATACCCCTTTATTGTGGAAACTGCGCCGTAAGATAAGTACGCTTATCGAGCCGGTCTTGCTTACGGAGGATATGGATAATCCTCTTTATTGCGATATTACAAAAACGGGTATTCTTATTTAGCGCATAAATACTCGTTTTGCATCCCATTTTTGACATTCTATAAATAGAATACCTTTTTACCTAGGCGTAGTCTTTTTTACATTTATTTTACATGCGTGAATCATTGAGTCATCATGCCTTGAGAGGCGTGATGTGGAGTGCTGTTGAGCGTTTTTCCGTTCAGGGGATCCAGTTCGTGTTGAGCATAGTCATCGCCCGTTTGGTATTGCCTTCGGAATATGGCTTGATCGCCATGTTGGGTATCTTCTTGGCGATCGCCCAGACCTTCGTGGATAGCGGTTTCTCGAATGCCTTGATCCAGAAGATGGACCGGACGGAGGTGGATTATTCGACGGTATTCTATTTCAATATCCTTATAGCCTTGGTCGTTTATGGGGTGCTGTTTATCTCCGCCCCTTATATCGCCTCGTTTTATCGGGAGCCGGAGCTAACGGCTGTGACGAGGTGGGTGGGTTTGAATCTTCTGTTAAATGGCCTCTCTATTGTTCAACGGGCCAAGTTGACAGTCCGTGTTGATTTCAAGACACAGGCGAAAGCTTCTTTGGTAGCGGTGATCGTGAGTGGGTTGGTGGCTGTCTGGTTGGCCTATCGGGGCTATGGGGTGTGGTCGTTGGTACTGCAGACCTTGTTAAGTAGCTTTTTGAATACGCTTTTGTTGTGGACATTCGCAAGATGGTTGCCTTTGTGGTGTTTTTCTTGGGACTCGTTCAGGTCTTTGTTCTCCTTTGGCTCTAAATTGTTGTTGTCCGGTCTGTTGCATACCATCTATATTAATTTGTACAGCTTGGTCATAGGCAGGAGATATTCGGCGATGGATGTTGGTTTTTACAATCGGGCCAATCAGTTCTCCGGATTTCCTTCCACGAATCTTGTGGGGATCATCACACGGGTTATCTATCCTGTACAGTGTGAGCTGCAGGATGACACCGAGCGATTGAATTGTTCATTCATGCGCTATTTGAGAGTGTCTTGCTATATCATCTTTCCGCTGATGACACTTTTGGCGGTATTGTCGGAACCGCTGATTCAATTTCTCTTGACAGACAAATGGCTTCCCTCGGCCGAATTGTTGTCTATATTATGTGTTGCGTATATGTGGTATCCGGTCATGGTGATCAACAACCAGATATTGAATGTGAAAGGTCGCTCGGACTATTTCCTTCGGGCGGAGATACTCAAGAAGGTCGTAGCTATCGCTATCTTATGCGCTACGCTACCTTTCGGGGTTCGTTGGCTGTGTTGGGGAATTGTCCTTTACAATTTCTTTGACATGGGAATTATCATTTATTACTCGAAGAGGGTGATAAGTACCGGATACGTGGAACTGGTAAGAAACATCTTTCCCTTGTTCTTGCTTTCATTGGGCATGGGAATGAGTGCCTATATCGCCCAAACAATGGTTGAGAGTAGTTTGTGTCGATTGATCATCGGGGGCTTGGTTGCCCTGCTTTCCTATCTGCTATTGGGATTCCTATTTAAGGTACGGGAGTTCCGGCAGCTATTTTCATTGATAAAAAAGTATATATAGAATATGTATAAGGTAACATTGTCCATGCCGATCTACAACGTGGCTCCCTACGTGGAGCGTGCGTTGCTGTCGGCATTGAACCAGACATTTGAGAGTATAGAGTTTCTGTTGGTAGATGACAGGGGGACGGATAATAGCATGGAGATTGTCCGTCGTGTGATCAAGGAACATCCCCGGGGAAAAGATGTTCGGATCATAGAGCATCCGCATAATATAGGCACAGGTGCCACAAAAAATACCGCCATCGATAATGCGCAAGGCGAGTACCTGTTTTTCATGGATAGCGATGATGAGATTACGCCGGATTGTATACAGGTTCTGTATGATAGGATGATGGAGGATAAGGTGGATATGGTGGTGGGATCAAGTCAATCGATTGATATAGATGGAACTGTCTCAAAACATGTACAATTGGAGAATGTGAATAGATGGGGTAATGATGTGTTGATGAAATATCATTATGTTGAAAACAATCAGTTCCCTGTGTATACTTGGAATAAATTGTATCGTTTATCCTTTTTAAGGGACAACAGCATACATTGCATACCTGAACATAATTGTGAAGATTTGTATTTTTCATTTAATGTGGAAAAATATGCACAATCCTTTTCTTTCATTGATAATGTAACCTATTGGTATTATATAAGGCCTAACTCATTTATGGATAGGATACAAAATAATATATCAATGAAAGAAGTTAATATGTTGATGGATTTTCTTTCGTATAAAAAAGCTTATATAAAAAGTATTGGTGATGCCAATCTCCAAGATGTACTATCGCATAGTATTTATATATCTATTCGACTTTGGGGAGAATTTATCTTATCTTCAGATAAAATGAGAAGGAAAGAAAAGTATAGGGGAATTGTTGGATTCTATAGTGATGTTACATTTAATAAACTTGCTGTTAAAAATCGAACTGAAAGAATATCAATAGGTTTGTATTTTTTGCATATATTGTCTGATGTATTACTGTACGTAGTTTTAATTATAATGATAGGTTTCAAGAGTATAATTAGATGAATATTTATGATTTATATAATAGTTGATACCTTGCTTTATGTTGTTTTGTTGCTGTGCTATTTGAAAAGGTAATAAGTGATGTTGATCTTGGTATTCAGGTGGATAATACGGGCGATAATATCAGTATTAAGAATCCTAGCTGTTGTGAGCTAACAGCCATGTATTTGGTATGGAAAAATTTAAAAGATGTAGATTATATAGGGTTGTGTCATTGTAGGAGATATTTTAATTTTGATCATGACGGTTTTAGGAATATAATTGTAGAAAATAATATAGAGTATGTTGGTGTAAAGAAATTATTAAGTAAATATGATGTTATATTTACAAAAACTTCTAGACTTCCCTATGATTTGTTTATATATTATTCTATTTATCACCATAGTGATGATATAAGGACGGTAAAGAGTATAATAGAAGATAAATTCCCATGTTATGCGAATTCTTTTGAGAAAGTAATATTTTTTTGTTTAATAATAAAATTGTATAATATTGCAGGTTTGATAAAATGGTTGAATTTTTTTTTATAATATTGTATTTTATACATAAGATATCAGATGTGTTTCTATTTGATTTTCTAACTGTAATGGTTTGTATTGATGGATTTATAAGATAGATTTTATTTAAGATATATTGTGCTTGTAATAATATTTATGATTGAATATAAAAATGAGATTGGTTACGGAATTCTGTATTAATTCTTTGGTTTGATGATTCTAGTTGTAGTTATAGTTTTTTTACTTTTATTTGTTTTAATCGGATTTTTTGTTAGGAGTGGAGTTCCTAAAAGGATATTATATAGCTATTGTTCTTTTTGGTTCTTTACGGTTTTTCTTTCAAATTTGAATCTATATGGATTATATGCTGTTTCTGATTTTGTGAATATGTGTATAATACTATATGTGAGTAGTGGAATATTAGGATATATTTTTGTGGATTTGATATTGCATAGGATGACGAATAAACGATCCAGTATAATAAGAGGAGCAAAAAGTGCGATTGGATACCATTTTTTTGTTAAATCCAAAAGAATGAATTTATGTTACGTTTTTTGTGTTGTTGTTGTAATTTATGTATTTGACAATTTCTTGACTATATTACTGTTGTCTTCTTTTAGGGATGTTCATGCTATAAGATATACGATGGATTTCTATAATGGAAATGTGTATTTAGGTCTACTATTTAGTTATTTAGTTGTGCCTATTTCGTTTTTTTCTTTGTTTGTTATTATTTCTGGTTTATTGTTTAAAAAAAAAGAATGTCTTATTCTTCCTGTTGTTGTATCTTTATTTTTTATTGTATTAAATATGGCTAAAGGGCCGTTGCTTTATATCCTTTTTTTTCTTGTGTTTATTTTTTTTTATAGAAATAATAAATCTGTGTGGTATGTGCTTGAAGTTAACAAAATGACAGTGAATAAGAATTATTTATTTATGTTTATACTAGTGGCTGTTTCGGTTGTTTATATTATATCAATACTAAGATCTGGTGATGACTTAGATTTCCTAAGAATGATTAATACTTATTTGGTAGGCCCTTTTAGAGCTCTTGATTATGCTATTAATGATATTTCAATGATGAATTCATTAGGATATCCTAAGTGTGGATATGCTATGTTTGCAGGATTAGACGAGGTGGTTTATTTGTTTTCTTCATTGTTGTATAAGCCTGAAAATATATCTTTCGGTAGGTTTATTCTTTCTTATTTGCAAGATTCGACTGTTTCAGTGGGCTTAAGTAGTGGTGATTTTAACTTCGCTTTTTCGACGATACTATTTTGCTATTTGGATTTTGGATTATTAGGAGTTGTATGTTACCCGTTTTTTATTTCTGGATTTTTTTGTTATTTGTTATATAAATTTGAAATGCATCCTTCCTTCCCTTTGTTTGCATTAGTTGCATATTTGTATTATGTACAGATGTCTTCTTTTTTTTCATGGGAATATGCTCAGACTTATTCTTGGTTTTATATGTTTATGTTGTTGTTTATGCATATATTTAAGCGGAATAAAATTTGTTAAATGAATAGGTCGTATTTCTTTATATTTATAATTTATATTATTGTTATGATAGCAATATTAATGTCAACCTATAATGGTGAGAAGTATATTCGAGAACAAATAGATTCTATTTTGTATCAAACGTATAGTGATTGGAGTTTGTATATTAGAGATGATGGTTCAACCGATGATATACTCTCTGTTATTAAATCTTATACTAATGTTTATCCTAATAAGATTTATTTGTATAAAGATTCGTTAGGGAATTTGGGATTTGCAAGGTCTTTTATGTTTTTGTTAGAAAATATAGAAGCGGACTATTATATGTTTTGTGATCAAGATGATGTTTGGTTTTCAACAAAGATAGATCGTAGCTTGTCTAAAATGAGAGAACAGGAAGATTTGCATAAAAATGCATCTGTTTGTGTGTTTACTGACTTATGTGTTACGGATGAAAAATTAAATGTTGTCTCAGAGTCAATGTTCAATCCTTTGAAAAGAGATCCATATAAGTGTAATAATATATATTATTTGGCAAATTCATGGTTGTTTAGTGGAAATACATTACTTTTTAATAAATCGTGTAGAGATAAGGTTATTATTGGTTATAATTCAGAGTTTTCGCATGATCTTTGGATATCTCTTGTTAATGCAAAATATGGTATTAATGTATATCTAAATGAAGCAACTATTTATTATCGTCAACATTCTTTTAATCTACATGGAGCATTAAAAGGAAAGAGGAATTTTAGAAATAATCTAATGAGATTGTTTGTTTCTCCTATTCGTCTTATTCGTGATAATATTTTATTGTGTAGAAAATATAATCTTTTGCCATATAATGTTTGTTATGTGAAAATGTTTTTATATAAATTTTTAGTGGTTTTGAAAGAAATGTGATAGTCTGTATATGTTGTGTGAAAAGTCTTTTATGTAAAAACGTATGAATTTTGTTTATGAAAGAGATATTGCAGTTTATTTATTCAGAGTTAATTTGTCGTTTCCCTTATTTGGAAATATTAGTGCGTCATATATATTGGCATAATTATTCGTTATTCCATAAGTATAAACCATCTTATAAAGAAAATGGTAAGTATGGAAGTAAATGTGATTTTAATATTTTGCTTGATGTCTTAGATAAGTATTCTTTAAAAGGAAAAATAGTTATTGTTCATTCATCTTATGATGAATTGGAGTCAACTGGTTTATCTCCAGAGGAAATTGTTGATGAATTAATAAGCTTTTTGGGGCCTGAAAGTACATTGGTAATGCCTTGTCTGAGGAAATTCAAAGAAATGGGAAAGAAGGAGGATATCCTTAAAAAGGATCTTTCCAATGTTCTCATTAGATATAATGTAAAAAAGTCTCCTGTAGTCTCTGGCTTTTTACCTTTTGCGTTACTTCGTAAGGAGGGGAGCTGTGCCAGCCGTTTCCCTTTAACGCCTGTTGTCGCTTATGGAAAATACGCAAAAGAGATCGTGGAGCATAATATTGACGGTGATTTCCTTACTTCTCATGGCCCGAATTCCTCTTGGAAATTTTGTTATGATCATGATGCTGTAGTGATAGGTTTAGGTGTAGTGTTGAATCATTTTCTCTCAATCATTCATGTGCGTGAGGATAACGATCCGGATTGGCCGGTAAGGGATTGGTATAGGAAATTGAAATTTGATGTAGTAGATGGTGATTTTCATAAACAAATATCTGTTCATGAGAGAATACCTAAATGGGGGCTTTTATATAGTCCGGACGGCGTTTTTAAGAGAGATATGTATAAGAACGAGATAATTAAGGTAAATAGGGAATCCGGTATAGACGTGAGTATCGCTTACTCCTCAGCGATTCTTGATTTTATCAAGAGACATCCGAATCGTACGTATCCATTTTATATACCTAAAAAATATTATAAGTAGTTTATGGAATTAAAAGAATTCATTCAAAATTTTGCGGATCAGTTCGATGACACTGATGCAAGCGTGTTTACTTCCGAAACAAAATTCAAGGAATTGGAAGAGTGGTCCTCGTTGACGGCATTGTCCGTGATCGCCATGATAGACGAGGAGTATGACGTGAAGATCAAGGGCGACGATGTGCGTAATTCGCAAACGATCAATGATCTTTACGAAATCGTTAAATCCCGTCTCTGATGGCTTTTCTGGAATTTCGGAATGTACGGATCTCCGGCATCTCAGCCGGAGTTCCGAAACATGTGGAGTACAATAAGGATTATCCCTATTTTGAGGAAGGTGAGGCGGAGAAATACATCGCCTCCACCTCCGTTAGGGAGAGGCGTATCGCTGATCCCGGGGTTTGCTCCTCTGATCTTTGCTATTCGGCCGCGGAACATCTTATTAAGGATCTGGGTTGGGATAAATCGGAGATCGAGTGCTTGCTCTTTGTCTCTCAGACGGCGGATTACATCCTGCCGGCCACGTCCTGTATCCTGCAGGAGCGTTTGGGACTGCCCGAGAGTTGCTATGCCATGGATATATCCTTGGGTTGTTCGGGTTGGGTCTATGGCCTGAGCGTGATCACCTCCCTGCTGTCCTCCGGGCAGATAAAGAAGGGCTTGCTCCTTTCTGGAGAGATCTGTCATTTGCAATCCTCTCCGTTGGATAAGAGTGCCTATCCCTTGTTCGGGGATGCCGGAACCGCCACGGCTTTAGAGTATCAAGATGGATATGAGCCTGTCCGTTTCCATTTCTCAACGGATGGAAGCGGGTATGAGGCTATCATTATCCGTGATGGGGGGTATAGACATCCTTTTGATAACCAATCATTGGATGTTTATACGACTCTGGAGGGCTTACGAAGGACTAGCTTGAACACGGAGATGGATGGCATGAGCGTTTTTTCGTTCGGGATAACGAAAGCTCCTCAAAGTTTTAACCTGTTGATGGAGCGCTTCTCGTTGGATCGAGAGTCCTTAGATTATTTCGTGATGCACCAAGCTAATTATTTCATGAATAATAAGATCCGGAAGAAATTGAAGTTGCCAGAGGAGAAGGTGCCTTACTCCATGCCTCTTTTTGGCAATACGAGCAGTGCCTCCATACCGTTGACTTTGGTGACGGCCTGTGTATTGAGAGCACGGAGGAGTAAGATCGCGGTTTGTGGATTCGGGGTTGGCCTGTCTTGGGGAACCGGTTATTTCGAGTTGGATGAGAATGTAGTGATAAGTGATTTGGTAGAAATATAAATAATTATGAGTTATAATCCATATTCATTAAAAGGAAAGACAATATTGGTAACGGGAGCGTCTTCTGGTATCGGAAAAGCTACGGCCATTGAATGTTCGAAATTAGGAGCTAGAGTCGTGATTACGGGACGGGATATGTCCCGTTTAGAGGAGACATTCTCCTTACTGGAGGGGAGGGAGCATTCATTATTAAAAGCGGATCTTTCTTCTGAGGATGGAATTAGAAGCTTGGTCAAAGATATTCCAGAGATAGATGGGTTGGTCAATGCAGCTGGAATGGTTAAAACCATACCTTTTCCTTTTATCACTAAACGTGATATAGAGGAAGTATTTGATATAAATTTTTATGCCCCTACTTTATTGTCTAAATACTTGATAAAAGCAAAAAGGATGTCGAAAGGTGCGTCTATAGTTTTTCTTTCGTCGATAGATGGTCCGGTCACGGCGCATCATGCGAATTCGATTTACGCGGCCTCGAAAGGTGCTGTATCTGCGATGGCGAAAAGCATGGCGATGGATTTGGTCTCAAAGAAAATCCGGGTGAACTGTGTTTTACCGGGTATGACAGAGACACCGTTGATTCATGGGGAGGCGTTCACGGATGATGATTTGGAAAAGGATAAGAGCCAATATCCATTGAAAAGATATGGTCGTCCGGAAGAGATAGCGTGGGCCATCATTTATTTCTTGTCGGATGCTAGCGGTTTCACCACGGGTGCCAGCCTTGTTGTTGATGGAGGATTTACGGTTTTATAGGCTATGGCGATACTGAAATATACAGATGTGGGGATTCATTCGGTCTCAGCTTGTGTTCCCAAACAGGTTGTGCGAAATTCAGAACTGGATTATCTGATATCCAAGGAGGATCTGGATAAGACCATCCATTCCATTGGTATTCGTGAGAGGAGAATAGCGGAGCGGGATGTCTGTTCCTCCGATCTTTGTTGCAAGGCTGCGGAGCGGTTGTTCTCGGATCATGGTATTGAGCGGGATTCTATCGGAGCTCTTATCTTCATCTCCCAGACTCCAGATTACCGCCAACCGTCCACGGCGCCTTCTTTGCAGGATCGTTTGGGCTTACCAAAAACGGTGATGGCGTTTGATATCAATATGGCCTGTTCCGGATATGTATATGGACTGTCCATCGCTTATTTCCTGGCCTCGCAAGACGGGATAGGGCGTGTCCTTTTGCTGGTGGGAGAAACCATGTCCAAGACCGTATCGGATCATGACAAGGTGACGACACCGTTGTTCGGCGATGCCGGTACCGCCACGTTGATAGAGAAAGGCGAGGGGTATGGCCCCTCCTGTTTCGTGCTTCATTCGGATGGGGGTGGCTCGGATATGCTCTGCGTGCCGTACGGGGGATACCGGAATCCTAGCTGTACGGAGGGTTTTGAACGTAAAATGGATGAGGAGGGGAATAGCCTTGGCGGAGAGCAGTTGCATATGCGTGGAATGGATGTCTTCAATTTTGGCTTGCGGGTTGTTCCCACGGGCATAAAGGAGATATTGAAAATCTTGGATATGAGGGTCGAAGATATGGATATGATCCATTTCCACCAGGCCAACCGTTTCATGACGGATTTCTTCGCCAAAAAATTGAGGTTCCCATTGGATAGGGTGCCGTATAGCTTGGAGTATTTTGGCAATACCAGTGCCGCCTCCATTCCCTTGAACATGGTCCATACCATGTATGATGGCAGTTTCCCGAGACGGCGGCATGTGCTTATGGCCGGTTTTGGGGCGGGCTTGGCATGGGGAACGGCTTATTTGTCTTTGGAAAATTTAAGAATCTCAAAGCTGATAGAATATTAAGATGAGATATTATATATTTCGAAACAACACGCTGGAGCCTTTATTCGGGAATCTGGATGCTCGTTACTCCGGCTATGGGGATATCTCCTCGCTGGAAGAGGGAGCGGATCGCTATATCTGGTTCTACCAAGTCCCTTTCGGGTTTGATAGGTGCCGTGTGGCGGAGGAGGTGTTGTCCTATATCGATAAGTTGAGGTGGGTAATAGAAAAGATACCGGCACATAAGAGCGTGCTGGTCTTCTCCTTGGTTGATCTTTGTCCGTTTCAATGGGTCGGTTTAGAATGGGAGGTACAGGAGAGCATAGAGACCTATAACAAGTATCTACGCTCGCTCGCCTCGGAGAGGAGTAATGTCCGGTATGTTGATTTGTCGGATTTCACTCGCCGTTATTCTTCCAGCCAATTATTTGACTGGCGTTTCTATTTTATTTCCCAAATGGGCATTAACCCTAAGCTGGCTTCCGACTTTTCTTGCTGGTTTGAGGATCGTTTGAGGGAGATAAGCCTCTGCCGGAAGAAGTGTCTGGTATTGGATCTGGACAATACGCTTTGGGGGGGAGTCCTCGGGGAGGACGGTATAGATGGAATAAAGATAGGAGGTGATTATCCGGGTAAGGAAGGTGTCTGAAAAGGATGCCTTCTTTTTTTGTTATGCTGCCCGTTTATTATCCATTTTTATTTTTAAAACATCTTTGTTCTTCTCAATTATCTCTCTTCGAGAAGTCATCCTACAGAAATAAG
>OKWG01000472.1_pt1 | contig 14315 bp, 13 predicted proteins | sample 1607091 | NCBI WGS metagenome assembly OKWG01 (sample SAMN04414080, study PRJEB24778) | human gut metagenome | material: faecal | host: Homo sapiens
GTTGTGGCTTCTGACCGGTCCCAATATGGCCGGTAAATCGACGTTTCTCCGCCAAAACGCCATTATTGCCATTATGGCGCAAATGGGCTCTTTTGTTCCTTGTGCATCTGCCCATATCGGCGTAATAGACAAGATTTTTTCCCGTGTCGGCGCCTCGGACGATTTGGCGCGCGGCCGCTCCACCTTTATGGTTGAAATGGTTGAAACTGCAAGCATCTTAAATCAGGCGGACGAGCGTTCGTTTGTAATTTTGGATGAAATCGGCCGCGGCACCGCAACGTTTGACGGCTTGTCAATCGCCTGGGCGGTGGTAGAACACTTGCACGAACTAAACAAATGTCGGGCCTTGTTTGCTACCCATTATCACGAATTGACCGCGTTGACCTCAAAATTGCCTTTAATGACGCTCCATTGTATGAAAATAAAGGAGTTTAACGACGAAGTCATTTTCCTGCATGAGGTGATTGACGGTGCTGCCGATCGTTCTTACGGTATTCATGTCGCCAAGCTCGCCGGCTTGCCCAGAACGGTTGTCAAACGGGCGGAGCAGGTGCTCGAAACGCTCGAACGCGAGGGCAAAAGCCAATCGGTTTCGCAGCTTGCGGAAGACTTGCCGCTTTTTGCCGCAGTCCGCAGCAAGGATGAGCCCGCTGCGCAACAGATTGTTCCGGCAATGGAAGCGCTGAAAGAACTTAACCCAGACAACCTCACCCCGCGTGAGGCTCTGGATAAGCTCTATGAACTTAAAAATCTGGCGGAAGAAAGTCTTAAAGATGCCGTTTGACGCTTCTCGCATCCGTCCTTTGGCCGTTGCCCTTGTCCGCCGTGCGGATGGGGCTGTTTTGGCCGTAAAGTGTTATGACAAGGTTAAACGGGAATATTTTTATCGGGCTTTGGGCGGCGGCATTGAGTTTGGCGAACGGGCCGAACAGGCGCTGAGACGCGAGTTTCGGGAGGAACTCGGCGTTAAGCTGACAAAGGTGCGGAATCTTGGCGCGGTTGAGAATATTTTTACCTATAACGGAAAATCAGGCCACGAGATTGTTTTTGTTATGTCCGCCGAACTTGAGGATAAAAACATCTATGCGCAAGATGCCGTGCCTTTTATTGAAAAAAACGCGCGTGCGCCCTATGCCGAATGGGTTGAGATTTCGCCGCAAACCCGCATTTATCCCGAGCAGATAAAAGATTTCATTTTTTAATTGATGATGGATAAGAGATAAATTAAGCTAAAACATAGTATTATCGAGCGGTATAATAATACCGTTATTTATGTTGTTGAAAAATAATGAAATTTTATTGTTGACAATACATTTATTTCCTGTATATTCCAACACGAAATTATAACCTTCTTTTTAAAGAGAGATACTATGAACACAACATATGCAACAAAGCCCTCTGACATTGAGAGAAAATGGTATGTGGTTGACGCACAGGGTGTTGTTCTGGGTCGTCTGTCTGCCGAAATCGCAAAGATTCTTCGCGGCAAACATAAACCGAACTTCGTTCCCAACATCGACTGCGGCGACTATGTCGTTGTTATCAATGCTGATAAAGTTAAATTGACCGGCAAAAAACTGACCGATAAAAAATATTTCAAACATACCGGTTGGATTGGCGGCATCAAGGAAACCACGCCTGCTAAAATCTTGGCCGGTCGTTTCCCTGAAAGAGTTATCGTCAAAGCTGTTGAATGTATGATTTCCCGCAATCCGATGGGCCGTCAGCAGATGACCAAATTAAAAGTTTATGCCGGTGAAAATCACCCGCATACAGCTCAGAACCCCGAAGTTCTGGATATCGCATCCAAGAACCCGAAGAATAAAAGGAGCGCATAATAATGGCTGAAAAAATCGAATCATTAAAAGATATCAAAAGCGCATCTGTAAAAGCTGCTGCCTCTGCTTCTTCTTCTTCTGAAGCTGTTGTTCGCAAGGCCAAGAAAGACAAATTCGGTCGTTCTTATGCTACAGGTAAAAGAAAAGACGCCGTTGCCCGCGTATGGATTAAGCCGGGTAAAGGCAACATCACCATTAATGAAAAGTCAATTGACCAGTACTTTGCTCGTCCGGTTTTGAAAATGATTATCAATCAGCCGTTCGAAGTAGCAAACCGCGTTAATGAATTTGACGTAATCTGCACTGTTAAAGGCGGTGGTTTGTCTGGTCAGGCTGGTGCTATCAAACACGGTATTTCCAAAGCTCTGAATGAGTTTGAACCGGAATTGCGTGCCGTTCTGAAAAAAGCTGGCTTCCTGACTCGTGATGACCGTGTTGTTGAACGTAAGAAATACGGTAGAGCAAAAGCTCGTCGTTCTTATCAGTTCTCCAAACGTTAATCATTGCATTTTCGTTCGAAGAAAAATCAAGGGCTGCGGTTGCAGCCCTTTTTTTATCTTTTTGTTCGTTTGCTTTTTTCTCAATTCAACGTATAATTTGTTAGTAACGGAGGTGTTTAATGGCGGCCATACATTTGATAGTCGGCTTTATGGGGTTTGGCAAAACCACCCTGGCCAAAAAATTGGAAAAAGAATTGCCTGCGGTTCGTTTTACCCACGATGAATTTATGCGCAGCCTTTATGGTCGCAATCTTCCCGAACCTGAGTTTCGCAGCGCCGCTCAAAAGGTGGATGATTTAATCTGGAGCCTGGCGGCGCAAGTCGTAGCTGCCGGTGTGGATGTTGTTCTCGATTACGGCTTTTGGTCAAAAGAAGACCGTCGCCAGGCCTATGAAAAAGCTTCCCGCCTCACCGGAGACATTGTCTTTCATCAGCTGAACTGCAACGAAAATACTGCCCGCAAACGTGTGCTGGAGCGCAGCCGGACAGATGAAAACGAACTTTTTATTGATGAAAATTGCTTTAACCTGCTGTTGCAGAACTATGAACCCATAACAGCCGATGAGCATTATAATGTAATCAGCCACCGGCAGTCTGAAATATAAAAAAGGTCTTTTCTTAAACCGCTTTCTGAACCAGATTGTCCGGAATAATCAGCTCTGCGTCGGTTGCGTTGATAACGTCTTCCAGCGAAAACAGCGGATTAATTTCTTTTAGGACCAATCCGTCTTTGGTAACTTCAATAACCGCGCGCTCGGTAACAATGAGGTCAACTTCGTTTGCCGCGGTTAAGGGCAGGGTGCAGCGTTTGACGATTCGGGGCTGCCCTTTGTTGGTGTGTTCCATGGCGATAATCACTCTTTTGGCGCCGACGACCAAATCCATAGCGCCGCCCATGCCGGGAACAAATACTCCCGGAACCATCCAGTTCGCCAGATTTCCCTGCTGGTCAACCTGCAAAGCGCCCAATACCGTAGCGTCAACATGGCCGCCGCGTATCATGGCAAAAGACAATTGGCTGTCAAAAAATGCCGCTCCGGTTTTAGTGGTTACCGCAATTCCGCCGGCATTGGTAATTTTAGGATTTTCTCCGGCAGCCAAATCGCGGTGTCCCACGCCGAGCAGCCCGTTTTCGGATTGAAAGACCACATGCAAATGCGGGGGCAAATGGTTGGCCACTTCCGTCGGCAGCCCGATTCCCAGGGTGATAACGTCACCTTCGCTGAATTCCTGAGCAACCCGGCGGGCAATAATTTCGCGGCATTCTTCTTTAGAAAGAGTCATCTCATACCTCTATGATGCAATGTAATCAACAAAAATACCCGGAATAGTCACCTCGTTCGGTTTCAGCGGCTCATCGCTGATTTCTTCCGCTTCGACAATCACCGTCTCGGCGGCGGTAGCCATAACCGGGTTAAAGTTGCGGGTCGTGCCTTCCAAAAAGGCATTGCCGAATTTGTCGATTTTGGTGGCGTAAATCAAAGCAAAATCTGCACGCAGCGGTTTTTCAAACAAATATTTCCGCCCGTCGATTTCCATAATTTGTTTGCCTTGTTCAACGATAGTGCCCACGCCGGTCGGCGTCAAAAAACCGCCCAGCCCGGCGCCGCCGGAGCGGATTCTCTCCACCAGCGTTCCCATCGGCACCAGTTCAACCTCAAGCTCTCCGGCGTTCATCTGTCTGCCGGTTTCCGGATTGGTTCCGATATGCGCCACAATGGCTTTTTTGATTTGCTTGTTGACAATCAGCTTTCCGCGGTCAAAATCCGGGGTTGACGTATCATTGGCAATCAGCGTCAGTCCGGAAGTGTTGTTTTTAACCAGTTCGTCAATCAGCTTGGCCGGCGTTCCGCAGCGCAGAAAACCACCAATCATCACCGACGAATTATTAGGAATAAGCTTACCCGCTTCCGCGGTCGATATAATTTTTTTAACCAATATTTTTATATCCCTGTTTATTTCTTGGCGCAATATAACCTAAATTTTCAAAAAAGTCATCAATTTATTTTTTTCGCAATTTTTCCGTATAACAGGGATTATATTTCATCCTTAAGTCTTTATTAACCAAAAATGTCTTGACTCCCCGTAAATAAGAGTTTAGGCTCATACCCAGATACAGGAAAACTGTGTTTAGTACCCAAGAGGTACGGGGCTTTCAACGGCTCTGTATAGCATACGGTGTTAGGATATAACATCGTCAAATTGTTATCTGTATTTGCACAGAAGCAATAAATATATCCCCGATTGTAGCAATATGGTCGGGGAGCTTTAAGTACATGTCCAGAAACTGTACTTGTACGGTTTTAAAAACTTAAAGAGTCATTTTATGCTATATGATTGTTGAACTCTCCGACCACCTCTTCAGGTGGTTTTTTTGTTTCCTAACGTTAAACAAATGAAGGAAGACTATCATATGAAGAATAAACTTTTAGTAACCACAGCTTTGGTCGGCTTGGCATTTGCCTCTTCCGCTATGGCTGCGGACGAGCTTAAGGAATACGAAGCAGGCTCAGTAATTTCAGCGGATGACACCGGCCATACATCAGGCGATACCCGTATCTCGTTTATGGGCGATGCTAAGCTGGAACAAGATGTAACATTCGGCAACTATGTTACATTACACAATAAAACAAATTTAACCGGTGATAAAAAATTGACGGTTACCGGTTATCTGACTCAAACGGCCGCCGGATCAGATGTCTCTGGCGTTGATCTTGATATTGAACAAGGTCAGGTCAAGAATTCACAAGGTAATTCAGTTACAGAAGGCGAATTGGTTCTTGGCAACAATTTGACTGTTGGTAACGTCACTATGGCTGGGGGAACCGGCATTTATCTTTACCAAACAGAAGAAGATTATGCCAAAGATGCCGACAAAACGTTGACCATTGCAGATGGTAAAGAAGTTACGTTTGCTAGTAACAACTATATCAAAGGCGCTGAAGATGCCGCATTAACTCTTGACGGTAAAGGTTCTGTTGCTAATCAGGGTGAGTTAACTGTCAGTAATGCTTTGACATCTTCCGTTGATATTAAAAATGCCGGAACAATTACACTTGATAAAGGTTATACCGGTAATGGAAATTATTTGGGTAATGACTTTGCAAGTAACAAAGATACAACAATCAACATCAAAGGCGATGTTTCTCTTGATAACAATGCCCGCATTGTTGCAGCAACGGCAAATGATTTAGGTAGTGTAAATATTACAGATGCCGGTAACATCACCCTCCGTAATGGTTCAACAATTGATGCCGTAAATTTAAATATTTCCGGTAAATCCGCTGATGAGAAAGCGAATATTACAATTGGCGGAAACAATCCCTCTGCCGGTCGCGAGACAGACAAGAACGAGCAATGGCGCAATAATTCTTATATTTTGGGCTATGGTGACACCAGTATTGAAAATGCAGTCATCAACCTCGAAAATGGTGGTATGCTGATTCAAGGTGCTAAAGGCTCTGCTGCAGAGCCTAAGGAAGGCACAATGACCTTAAACAATAGTGAGGTTAAAGTTGCCGAAGGTGCTTTAATCAAGGCTACCAACGGTTCTGATGTTGCCTTAGCGAAAGCTTCTGTAGATTTGAATGGCGGTATCATTGATGCTAAAATCAGCGTTGATACCAACTCAAAAATCAACGTAAACAATGCCGGTTCTACCATCAAGACCCTCGCCGGCGCTGGTACATTAAATATCAACGCTAATACGTCAGTGTCTACACTCTTTGGCTCAGCATCAGAGATTGGCACTTTGGCAGTAAAAGAGGGCTCAACCTTCATCCTCGACAGCTTAGAAGCGGTTAAGGGAGATGACGAAACGGGTACCGCAGCCAGAGGTGAAGTTAACCTGGACGCTGGCACAATGGAAGTATCTGGTACCGCCATTGTCGCCGACAACAATGCCAATACGATTGAAGCAACCACGGTTAAAGACGGCGGTATTTTGGATTTGGGATATAATACCTTCAAATCTAACGTAACTATGGATGCCGGTTCAACCTTGAACGTCGGTGTTAAGAATGCTGAGGAAACCGAAACAGGCGAGTTGACCCATGGTAAGATTGAAGGAGACTTTGCCGTAAACGACCCCAAAGATGAAGGCACAGCCAACGTTTCTATGAACCTGGTTATTGCCGCCGATACCAAACTTGGTGAAGGCAGCAAAATTGAAGTAGCTTCAGGAGATGGTTTAGGTAAACTCGTTGTCAACAACAACCTGCTCTATAACTTGGATGGTCTGAACAAAGACGGCACCATAGACACAAGTAAAGGACTCACAGTAAGCAAGAAAGATTCCTCAGAAGTAGCCGCAGGGGTAGCAGCCAACGGAGCCAACGGTAACCAGGCCGGAACGATTGCAGCTTTCGTAGACGGTTTAAGCGGCAATGCCCAGGCAGATAACATTACCAATCAGATTTCAACACTGGTACAAAGCGGTAATGTCAAGGGTGCAGCCCGGTTGGCGAAAGAAGTTGCGCCTGTAGCCGCTCCGGTAGCACAGTCTCAGGTAACCGAAACCACCAATCAGGTGTTTGGCGCAGTTGCTACCCGCCTTTCCGGCGGTTCCGTATCTTCGGCAGCCGAAGGCAAATCGTCTGGCGACAGTGTCTTTGAACGTGCCGCCATGTGGGTACAGGGCTTGTTTAACAAGAGCAAGTATGACGGCAGCAACGACTTCAAGACGGATTCTACCGGACTTGCCCTCGGTGCAGAAAAATACCTCAACAGCGACGTAAAAGTCGGTGCCGGTTATGCCTATACCAACAGCGATGTCAAACAGGGCGATAGAAAGATAGACGTAGACACCCATACGGCGTTTGTTTACGGCGAATACAAACCCTCAGACTGGTATGTGAACGGTATAGCGTCGTACAACTGGGGCGACTATGATGAGAAGAAATACGGGGGTCTTTCAGGCAAATACGATGTAAACAGCATCGCCTTGCAGGCCATGACCGGATATGACTTCCATATGAACGGCGCGGTTGTTACGCCGGAAGCCGGTTTGCGATACATCAACATCCACCAGGATTCGTATACGGATACGGCTGGTCAGCGAGTATCAGAAAACAGCTCGGATTACCTGACCGGTATCGTAGGAGCCAAAATCAAGAAAGATTATACGCTCTCTAACGGAATGAACATCCGTCCGGAAGCCCGTTTGGCAATGACCTATGACCTGGTAAACGACAACTCGAACGCATCGGTTATGCTGGCTAACGGCTCAGCCTATCAGGTACGAGGCGAGGCCTTGGATCGCTTTGGCGTAGAAGCCGGAGTAGGTCTGACCGCCGAGGTTGATGACAATGTAGAGGTTTCGTTGGGTTACGAAGGTAAATTCCGTGACCACTACAAAGATCACACCGGATTGCTGAACGCCAAGTATAAGTTCTAAAACGCGGCGTCAGTCAAAAAAATTATTATTAAGTTTTTTCATGTAAGTCAAAAGTTCCGGGGGTTTAGGCTCCCGGTTCTTTTTTTGTTGCAAAACGTCTGATTTGCTTTAATATGTCTTTTGCGGTTCAGAGGTGAACCGTGGTGTCTACAAACATCTCATACAAGTCCACTGATTTTGGTGGAGTGGTCGACATAAGCTACTTTTGTAGTCGAATAAGGCTGACTGATTGTATGCAGTTTGTAGCTCCACCTCCTTGTTTTTTTCAAGGAGGTTTTTGTTTTTAATCAACAAAAGGAGCTAAAAAAATGATAATCGATAACATTGACCCCAAAACCGTCCGCAGCAGCGTCGGCCTGATGCTGCGGGAAGAACGCTTGGCGCGTGGCCTGAGCTTTGAACAGGCTGCCGACGCGGCCAGAGTGTCTTACCGTTATATGCGCAGGCTGGAAGACGGCAGAGGATACTATTTTGTATTCTTCAGGCGACTGCTTGAACTCTACGGCAAACAGGTCAACATCGAGCTCGTTGACCGCCGGTAACAAAAAAAGCCCTGTTTGAACGGAGGGCTTTCTTTATGCCGCTTTCTGCGGGCGCAATTTGTTCCGGGCGTTTAGAACTCGGACAAAACCTTGGCGGCAATCTCCTTGTATATCTTTGCAAATTCGCCGTCCGGCTGGGCGGAAACGATTGGCGTGCCGTTGTCGGAATTGCTGCGGATGTCAATATGCAGGGGAATTTCGCCCAAAAACGGAACGCCGAGTTCGGCCGCGGTCGCCTGTGCGCCGGCATGGCCGAAGATGTCGGCTCGGTTGCCGCATTTGGGACACAGATAATAGCTCATATTTTCGATAATGCCCAGTATCGGTACATTAACTTTTTTGAACATATTAACGCCTTTAACCGCATCTATCAGAGCAATGTCCTGCGGTGTGGAAACGATGACCGCTCCCGCAAAATCGAGTTTTTGAGAAAGGGTAATCTGGATATCGCCGGTTCCCGGAGGCATATCAATCACCATAATGTCAATCTCTCCCCAGTTAACCTCGGTCAGCAGCTGCTGAATGGCACCGCAGGCTTTGGCGCCGCGCCAAATCAGAGCCGTATCCTTGGGGATGAGGGTTCCGATGGACATTGAGGCGATTCCCTTGTAGTCGAACGGCTGAAAGGTTTTTCCGTCGTAAGAAACCGGAGCGACGCCCTCATAGCCCAGCATGGTCGGAACCGAAGGCCCGTAAATGTCGGCGTCAAACAGGGCAACTTTTTTTCCGAGAGCCGCTAAGGCCAAAGCGAGGTTGACCGACGTGGTCGATTTGCCGACGCCGCCTTTTCCCGAGGCGACCGCAATAATCTTTTTGACGCCGGGGACCGTCCATTTGTCGTCGGCCTCGGGCTTCAGCCCCTGCGGTTTTTTGTCCGCGGTGAAAATAACGGAGACTTTGTCGATGCCCTTCAGGCTGGCGAGCGCCGCCCTGAGCTCGGAAGCTTTGGTTTCGTCTTCGGCAATGTTATGCAGCGTAATGATGACGCGTTTGCCGAACTGCTTGATGCTGTCGATTGCATCGGCGGGAAAATATTGTTCGACAAGGTTCTTGATTTGTTTTTCCATATTAGCGTGTCCTGTTGATATATCTTATCGATTGTTGTTTTATTGCTATATTTATATTATATAATGGTGCAAAGCAATACAAAAAAGTATAGGGGTATAAACATGGCAAAAGTACCAAATCCGTGGGATAACAACGACAATAACCCGTGGGAAGGCAATGACAAACCGGTCAACAAGCCTAAAGTGACCGATTTTACCAAAATCAAAAAGCCTGACGGTTTCGAGTTCAAATGGCAATGGGGCGTAATCCTGCTGCTTTTGGTCTGGCTGGCTTCCGGCTTTTATCAGGTTCAGCCTAACGAAGAAGGTGTCGTTTTGCGGTTTGGCGCTTATGAGCGCACTACCGATGCCGGGCTGCACTATCGTCTGCCTTATCCGATAGAGACGGTGGAAAAGGTTAACATTACGCAGGAGCGAAGCATCAATCTGGGTATGGTTGAGGCCTATGACGCTTCCAATACCGCATCGCTTGCCGGAAGCCGTAATGCCTATTACCGCGATGAGCTCAAAACTTTTAACGAAAGCCATATGCTCACCGGGGATGAAAACATAGTCGACATCAACCTCACCATCGTTTGGCGGATTGAAAATGCCAAAGACTACCTCTTTAATATGCAGAGCCCCGATCAGACGGTTCGCGTAGCGGCGCAGTCCGTGTTGCGCGAAATCGTCGGCCAGTCGGAAATGATGCCCATCATCTCCGGAGACCGCGGCAAGGTTGAGGACGAAACCAAAGAGGAACTGCAAAAAGTGTTAAACGAATTCGGCTCCGGAATCAAAATTGTCCGTGTCAAACTTCAAAAGGCCGACCCGCCCAAGCAGGTTGTCGATGCCTTTAACGAAGTTCAGCGCGCCAAGGCGGATATGGAACGCTTCAAGAATGAAGCGGAAGCATATCGCAACGAGATTTTACCCAAAGCCCGCGGTGAGGCCGCTCAGCGCCTGCAAAACGCCGAAGCTTACAAACAGGCCGTCGTTAACAAGGCTCAGGGTGACGCCGAACGCTTCCTCTCGGTTTACAATGCTTATAAACAGGGCAAAAACGTTACCAGCAAACGCCTGTATCTGGAAACGATGGAAGACGTCTTGGCCAAGTCGAACAAAATCATAATCGACCCCTCGGCCAAAGGCTCCAACGTCGTTCCGTACCTGCCGCTTGATAAACTACAGAAAAAACAAGGAGAATAGTCATATGAATGATAAGGTTAAAATTGCATTGGCCGGTGTGTTGGTCGTCATTCTCTTTGTCTTGGCCAATTCTCTCTATGTGGTCAATCAGACCGAGCAGGCAATCGTGCTGCAATTCGGCGAACCGATGCGCGTAGTCAAGGAACCCGGGCTGAAGATAAAGGTTCCGTTTATCCAGAACGTCGTTTTTTATGACAATCGGCTGCTCAACCTTGATCCTCCCGCGCAGGAGGTCGTTCTGAACGACAAAAAGCGTTTGGACGTCGACAGTTTTACCCGTTACCGCATCGTCGAGCCTCTTCGCTTTTACAAAACCGTTCGGACCGAAGCCCAGGCGCGCAGCAAACTGGAAGAAATCGTAAACTCTTCGGTTCGTAAGATTCTCGGCCGGGTAACCCTGCAGGAGCTTTTGTCCCAGAAACGAACCAAAATTATGACAGACATCAGCAGCGCGGTTAAGATTGATGCCGAGCAAATCGGCGTAAATGTGGCCGATGTTCGGATTCGCCGGGCCGATTTGCCGATTGAGGTGTTGCAGGCTATTAACGCCCGGATGAAAACCGAGCGCGAACGCGATGCCAAAGAGTTTCGTGCCACCGGCCAGCAGCAGGCTCAGCAGATTCGCGCCGCTGCCGAAAAAGAACAGACGATTATTATCGCCGAAGCCGAGAAAAAAGCTCAGATAACGCGCGGCGAGGGCGATAAAACCGCCATTACGATATGGAACAACGCCGCAAACGTCGATCCGCAGTTTTATGCTTTTTATCGTTCGCTGGAGGCTTATAAAAAAGCTTTGGCTAAGGAAGACACTTCTTTGGTGCTCTCGCCCAATGCCGAGTTCTTTGAGTTCTTCGGAAAATCCATGAAACAGGGAAATCCGTGGTAATGAAAGGACTCTTCAATATTCTGGCTGCGGCCGGTCTGTTGCTGTGGTGTGCGCCCGTTCGGGCTCAGGCTCTGCCGTCTTTTGCCGATTTGGTGGAAAAACTGCAGCCGAGCGTGGTGAACATTTCGACAACGCATAAGCCGCAGGAAGATTCCTCTAATGAGGAGATGCTGGGTATTGAAAGCACCAATCCGCGGATTAAGGATTATTTTAATCCGCAAAATCCGCAGCAGCTGTCTTTGGGCTCCGGATTTATCATTGACGGCGACGGGTATATCATTACCAACAACCATGTTATCGACCAGGCGGAGGAAATCACCGTAACCTTGGCCGACAACCGCCAGCTGACGGCCAGGCTCGTCGGCCGCGACGGCAAAACCGACATTGCGCTGATAAAGGTTGAGGCGTCGGAAAAACTTCCCGCGGTCAAGCTGGGCGATTCTGACAAAATCCGCGTCGGAGACTGGGTATTGGCCATCGGAAACCCGTTTGGCCTCGGCGGCAGCGTTACCGCCGGCATTGTTTCCGCCAAATCACGCGATATTGAGGCCGGGCCTTATGACAACTTTATCCAGACGGATGCCTCGATTAACCAGGGCAGCTCGGGCGGACCGATGTTTAACCTGGACGGGGAGGTCATCGGTATCAATACTGCCATTTTTTCGACCAACGGCGGCAGTATGGGCATTGGTTTTGCGGTGCCGGTAAATTTGACGCATTTTGTTATTGAGCAGCTCAAAAGCAAAGGAAAAGTCGAACGGGGCTGGATAGGCATTAAAATTCAGCCTAACTCCGGAGACATCGCCCATAGTCTGAGCCAGCAGGCGCAAAGAGGGGTGATTGTTTCGTCCGTTTCCGAAGGCTCCAGCGCCAAAGCAGCCGGAATTGAAGCCGGCGACATCATCTTGAGCTTTGACGGACAGCCGATTGACGACACCAAGAACTTCTCCCGTATGGTGGCGGAGACCGAAGTCGGCAAGACCATAAATCTGGAAATCTGGCGTGACAAACAAATCCGAAAAATCAGTCTTCCGGTAATGTTGATGCCGGAGGAACCCTCCCTCTATAAAGAGGCTAAGGAAGAAAACCGCGATACCGCGCCGCTTGTTGAAGCTGTACCCGAGCGCCAAAACGCGCCGGACGGCCTGATCGACGCGTTGGAAATTTCCGTTGCCGACCTGACGCCGGAAATCTTAAATAAATACAGTTTGTCAAACGATGCCCGGGGAGTGGTTGTTACCGGCGTCGTTCCCGGCAGCGATGCCGAGCTTAAAGGGCTGTCCGTCGGCAGGCTGATTACCCAGATAGATAAAAAAGCTATCTTTGACATTAACGACGTTAAGACGTATGTTAATGACGCCAAAATCGAAAATAACCGGCCGGTACTGCTGCTGGTTAATGACAACAATGTTCCGCATTATGTAGCCGTAAAGTTAAAGAGTAATGAGTAGAGTTGATTTTTATCATCTGCAGAGTCAGACGTTGGAGAACGTTCTGCCCAAACTGCTGGAAAAAGCTTATGAAACCGGTAAAAGCGTTTTGGTTCGCGTCGGCAATGAAGAACGTGTCGAGTTTTTAAATGCGCTGCTGTGGACTTACAATGACCAGTCTTTTTTGCCTCATGGCTCCAAGAAAGACGGCAATGCCGAGCTACAGCCGATATGGCTGACCAGCGGTACCGACAATCCCAATATGGCCAGTCTGCTGTTTTTGGTTGACGGCGCTGCGGCAGACAACGGCGAATTGGAAAAATTCTCCCGCGTTTTTAACATTTTTGACGGAAACTCACCTGACGCCCTGCAACAGGCCCGGGCTTTTTGGAAAAATCTGAAAAGCGGCGGCAACGAATGTTTTTATTGGCAGCAGGATGCAAACGGCCGCTGGAAACAAGCCTGATTTTTCCCATCTGAACAACAAGCACTTATCTGTCAGAGGCTTCATTTTCAATTTTAAGATTGTAATGAAGAATAATTTATCGTATAATATAAGTGTGTGGGTTTAGGCGCAAAGTGTGAATGCGCCTGAATATAATGACAGGTGGTGTATTATGACTAAGAGCAGAAGCTTTTGGTCGGCTTGGGGCAATTCTGAATACAAACGTATTTTTGAATTGTCTGCCGGCATATATGGTTTTCCATATTACCGCAAAGGTATGGACAAAACCCGAAAAAGCAGCGTCAGAGCAATCAGACGCGGCGGTTTTGGGAATGTTTGTACGTTTTCTTATCGATCAGAAAAATATATAAGATTTCTAAGCCTTGGCCGTTTCTGCAGTCACGGTATATTTCATAATACTTCATCCTTAAACTTTAACGCTCTGAAAAAGCTTGTTTTTTCGGGCCGGCTCGGTTTGGGGCACGCTTTCTGAAAACTGTTGTTTTCGGAAGGCGTCCATACGAGAAAAACGGATAATTTTCTGCCCGGAGGGCAGAGGGTTTTCCTGAACGAACCATAATTATAAAGGTGAAGACCATGAAGTATTTAAAGATAAGCATATTCAGCCTGGTTCTGATGTTGTTATTCAGCACCGGTGTTTACGCGCTCAGTCTTTACGGTTCATCAGCTGATAAGATAACGGAAGCCAACGCTTCTGCGCTGATGCCGGAACCGATGACTGCTGAAGCGGTGACAACCGTTGCCGGTATCTATTGGCTCCCCGATTATCTAAAAGGGAACATCAGCCGCGGCAACGACGACCCGGACAAGAATCCTTTTGATGAAGATTGCGAGAAAAACTACAATCTTCATACAACTTGTCCTACGCCTAAAATTTCTACCGGCGAAATCCATGTTACTAACGAGCTGACTTGTCAGAAAAAATGTATTTGCCCTTCTTCTTATCAATACCATACCGGGAACTGTTCCGGAAGCAAAGCTCCCACCGGGGCTTCCTGTAACG
>OKWG01000473.1_pt1 | contig 14292 bp, 8 predicted proteins | sample 1607091 | NCBI WGS metagenome assembly OKWG01 (sample SAMN04414080, study PRJEB24778) | human gut metagenome | material: faecal | host: Homo sapiens
GGGGGAAGGCGGGAAGGGCTCTGCGTACGGCCGCTCCAGAGGCCCACGTCCCTTGACCACGGGGAATAGCAGCGCGAGGATCGGGACGGTCGAGATGGGCGTATAGAACGTCGGGGCGGCGCTGCGCACGATCGTATCGTGCGCGATGAGGCCGCGTGCCGTGTAGAACAGCAGCTTGTACTGTCTGACGGCCCACCGGACGCGGGGATTGCGGTAGGAGTTTGCGTTGCGCCGCAGGATCGTGTCCGTGAAGTAGGTGAAGACGTTCTTGACTTTCATTTCGGGACGTTTCTCAAAGGTAGCTATTTTAGACGGATTGTCCAATAATCCTGCCCGAGTTTCGTGAAGGCGATCCGTCGCTCGCCGCCTTCGCGTATGCCGAGCCGTGCGGCGATTTCAGCCGCCGTGAGCGGGAAATCCTGTTTCAGAATCGTCAGCCGGCTGCCGGAAAGCTCCCGTTTCAGTTGCTTGGGGTTGTAGGGCTCGATCCGTTCGATCTCCAGCCAGCGGCCCAATGTGTCTTCGGACTTTTCCGCTGCGAATCCGTAACCGTTCGGGCTCCAGATGTCGGCGCGGCCTTGCAGGTAGGTCGGCGTCAGCCGGGCTTTTTGAAGCGCTACGTCGGGGATCAGCAGCCAGCGGTAAGCGGCCGGATCGAAGGGCTTGTCGCAGGGAGTTGCACGGGCTTCGGCCGGCGTGCAGGAAAATTCTCCCAGTTCGAGCGCAACGGCCGTCAGCAGGGGGCCGGTTCCGTCGGCATAGACGACGACTTCCTTGCATTCGTCGTGCAGGGACACCACTTCCGTGCGGCAGGGACCGAAGAGCCGGAATGTTTCGCCGACGTCGAACAGCGGGGAGTTCTTGACGCAGAGGTTCGGGGCGATGCGACGGAGTTCCGGCAGCAGCTTCGGTATGTCGGGCGAACAATCCTCCAGCCGCACCAGCTTGCGCCCTCCGGCGCTGCGACGGTCGGGGTCGGCGTAGATCCAGTCGAAGTGGTCCAGGGTCGAGGCGAGGAACGCCTCGGCGGAGGAGTTGATAACCCGTATGTTCGTTGCGCCCAGCCGCCGGAAATTCTCTTCGGCGACGGCCGCCAGCGTCGCATCCCGTTCGAGGGTGATGACTTCGCGGAAGCGTTTTGAGAGGTAGAGGGCATCGACGCCCAGTCCGCAGGTAAGGTCGAGCACCGTGTTTCCGCTGCAACTTTTGCGGGCCGCGCATGCCTCGCTCGAGGCCTGTTCGAAAGCCAGCGGCGGGAGGATGCAGCGGGCTTCATAGTAGGAGGGGAGTTTCGTCCGTGCCCGCGCAAGGTATTTGACCTGCGTGGCGACGAGTGCCGCATGCGGAATACGCTTGTCGAGGGCGATCGCCGCAGGGTCGCGGCCGATTTGTTCCTCGACGGTATGCCGCACTTCGGGAGTCAGCAGCAGTCGGTATTGTTCCGGAGTCATCATTCCGGGAGCGAAGATACCGATTTTTTCCGTTCGGCGCTCCATAGGAGTAGGGTTGCGAAGATGAAAAGTCCGTAAACACTCCAGCATTGGGTCGTCGTGAGCCGGATGTCGAGGGCGGCTGCCGGAAGTGCCGCTGCAGCTCGGATCAGTTCGTTCTGTGCCCGGGCTGCGAATCCTGCGACGACCGAGAAGAGCGGTGCGAGCGCCGTTCCCGGGATCACGAGCCAGAGCGTGCAGCTCCCGACCACGACGTAGGAGAGCAGGATGACGACGGGGTTGAGTGCCAGTCCGACGACCGAGATCTGGCCGAAGGTATGGGAGATAAGAGGTGCAGTCGCAGCGGACGCTGAAAATCCGATGGCGAGGGTTGCGGTCAGCATATCGATGCTTTTGCGGCGTGTTCGCAGGAGGCGGCAGAGGGGGAGTCCCCAGGCGATGATGCCGGCGACGGCGATGAACGAGAGTTGGAAGCTGATGTCGAACAGGTAATCGGGATGGAAGAGCAGCATGACGAAGGCTACGCCGGCGAGTGTGTTCATCCCGACGTATTCCGACGACGAGGCCAGGGCGAATTGCAGGACGGAGAACATCAGCGCGGCCCGGACGACGCTGGGCGGGAATCCCGTCGTGGCGGCATAGAGCCAGATGAGCAGGATGACCGCGATATTGCGCAGGATGTGTCCGTGTCGGAAGAGCGGCAGCCACCAGAGCAGCAGGTTGGCGAGCAGAAAGACGATGCCCACGTGCAATCCCGAGACGGCGAGCAGGTGCGAGGTCCCGCTGCGCGAGTAGGCCGCACGGAGTGCAGGGGAGAGCGAGCGTCGATCCCCGGCCGTCATAGCGTTGCAGAGGGCCTGTTCGTCGGGTGCCAGGGCCAGACGGTCGAGCCGTGCGACGGCCCGTTCGTGCAGGAACAGGGAGAGGTGCTTCGGGGAAAGCTCCCGGTGCAGGGTGTCGCGCAGCAGCAGGCTTGAGCGGTTCAGGTAGAGGGTGCCGACGTATCCCCGGCGGGTCATCAGCCGTCCGTAGCCGCCGTGACGGGCGGTGAAAGGGTAGATTTTGCCGCGTACGACGGCTCGGTCGCCGGGATTCAGTGCGGTCGAAGAGTCGCATCGCACCACGAGGTTTCCGGCGGCGGGGAGCCATTCTCCGGTTGCGGAGTTCCGCCGGGCGCGGATCGTTGTGCCGGAGGCCGTTTTGCCTTCCCGTTCGGAGAGGCGTTCCCGGACGATGATTTCGTATTCGCCCGGAGTGCCGGTCGGCGGAGCGGGAGTGTGTCTCAGTTCGGTGACGGTCATGTCGAAAAGCAGAATGGCTCCCAGGGTGGCGAGGTTTGCGCCCCGGTCGTCGGCGAGCAGTGCCAGGATACCGCAGACGAGGAATCCGCCTACTAACAACCACAGCGGCAGTACGTAGTGGTCGGCCAGCAGGATGCCGGCCGCGAGCGGCGGCAATGCGCGGAGCAGGGGCATGCGCCGGAGTTTCGACCGGAGGTTTTCGGACTTGAGTCGTAGCATAACGGAGCCGGATCGCGGGAAATGGACGGAGAACCTGGCTTTGACTTTGTGTTTTTTTCGTTTTCTGCGTTCGGCAGGACCTCGCGGACAATCACGGGCCTCGTCGATCGGATATTTGCGGTTTGCCTCCTTTGGAGGCGGCGGAATATTCCCGCCTCTTCGTTGCATCCGCTTCGAGTGTCGGTTTTCGGATTCGGCGATTTTCCGATTCGTAAAGATAATTATTTTTCGGAAGAATAAGCCGTTCGGATGTATGGATAATGCAAAACGACACGCATCATTCTATTCGATGCGTGTCGTTTTGTCGTGTCGGAGATCTTTTCGCCCGTTTAGAACGATGCGAATGTGTTCCAGTTCGAATTTTGCTCCGCTGCGGCCTGAATGTCGGCAGGCAGGTTGGCGAAGAAATCGAAGCCGGTGAGCCGTTCGATCTCGGCGACGGAAGTCGCATAGTTCGTGTAGCTATCGTTCGAGTACTCCCTGTGTTCCATCCAGAAACCGATCGTCATGGCCGACGTCACTTTGTTCGACGCGTCGCGCTGGACTTTCAACAACGCTTTGTAGTAATAGTTCGGTACGGGGCATCGTTTGCTGTCCGACTTCGGTGTGATCCAGGTGATCGCTTCGTGGTTGCCTGCGGTCTGGAGAATAGCGCCCGTCACCACATATACCGTGTCCGTAGTCGCAGCGATATTTCGGACGCCGCTTTCGAGCTGCTGCCAAATACCGCCGTTGAATTTGTTCTGAATCTGCGGCGTGGAATTGGTTGCGTAATAGGTCTGTACGACCAATTCGTCCGAACCGTTGCGGTCGGCGTTGGGTATCTGGTGCCCCCGGGCGTAGAACTCTTTCGAACTGTCATATCCGTCCGATGTGGTAGCTCCGAGATTGACCCCGTAGCTGCTCGACCAGACGTTGATCTGTTCGGATTCGGCCAGTCCAGGATTGCGCTGCCATTTGTCGGAACGTCCGTTTCCCATGTGTCCTTTTGCGAGCGGATAGGCTACCCAGTAAGCCGTGTAGGTCGATTTGTCGTAGTACATCGTGTAGTTGCGCTGCGATCCGGAGGCGGGATAAACCGTCTGCGTGATCGTCTCATCGGCTGTCGTGCGGGCCGGAAGCTCGTACCAGGCGGCATGATCCGTCCGTGCTCCTTCGGTGGTAAAGGTTGTCGAAGAACTCTGCGGCGTGGAGCCGTTGGTCGCCGTTACGACGCCGTAAACCGTGTACGTCGTTGCGGGCAGAAGATCGGAGAGGTTGGCGGTCGCTTCGTTTCCGACAACAGCGGCAACGACACTTCCCGTGTCGCTGCCGTTCGTTGCGGAATAGAAGAACTGCACCTCGGTTGCGTAAGCGGTGTCGGTCAGACTACTGGAAACCTTCGCTGTACTCGAAGTTATGTCGCTTACGCTCGGTGTAGCAATTCCCGGGGTAGGGTCTGGGGAAAGATTCCCACCCCCATTTCATTGTTTCTTGAAAAGCCGGAACACACCGTTTTGATTGGTCGATGGAGCCGTGTAAGTACGCCAATTGGAAGCTTGGTAACCGGCCATGAATCGGTTGGTCGTTGTGTTTTTGATCGTCCAATGATAGTTGGTCGATTTGTCATAAGTAAATGTCCAGATATGGTCTGCATAGTTTGCACCGATGCTCAGACCGTTGTTATTAGAGATCGTACCCAATGCCTGCTTAGGATCGGCTGCCGAAGTGATCGTGAAGCCTGAACCGTTCGCTGTAACCGTCCAGATCATATCTTCCAAAGGACTCGTGATCGTGTTGTCTTGAAGTGTTCCAGATGGTAATTGGAGGGATACAGGTCTTCCGGTTGTAGCCGTGTTAGGCAAGTAATAGCCGGTGCTGTTGAAAGTGCATACGATGATATATTCACCCTCTTCGATTGAAGTAACTTCCTGATAGGTCACGAGAGTCTCGCCTTGAGCCGCTTGTTTGATCGTGATGTCCACAGTCGCAGTCGAGTAGGTAAGGGTTACCGTCGCTTCTCGTTCTGATCCAGTATTGGCATCAACGGTGAAAGAGACCTCTCCTTCGTTACCTGTTTCGAAAGTATTGATCCACGTAGCACTTTCTTCTGCCTTTGCCGAAATTGGAGACCCATTTGGATTCTTGATCGTATAAGTTACCGTTACGATATCACCTTCGGATGGTACATTGACTGTAGTGCCGCTGGTAATGTTGATTTTCGGAGATTTATCCACTATGGCCGGAATCAAGGTGAGCTCCTTGGTCTGGATACCGGCGTAGAATCCGAAACCATTGGTTGCTGTTGTATTTTTTGCCAGAATACGGCTTGGCTCGGCCTCCGATGCGATTTGGTATGTATTCCCGGTTTTATTTTTGGTAATTACTAATTCGTAAGGACTTGTGGAAGTCGTGGCTCCGTTGGTAGAACCGCCTTGCCAGGAAAGATAGTTTTCGCCTTGACTGATCGTGTAGTTGTCTCCCGATTTGTTAATTGTCCATACGAGGGTTTCATCATCCGTTTTAAACGGATTTTCCGGTGTAATCACAATGGGGGCCAAACGAGAACCGTCAGCCAGAGAACTCATTGCATAGGTTATTTCGGATTGGGTCGCCGTGATGACGTAGTCGCCGCTCAATGTTTCGGTTGTCTCTTCCGCAGCGCCGGTCATATCGACCGCGAAAGTCGAGCTGTCGCCTGCTGCGAAAGCCAGGGCCCGCCCCTCCTGAACGGTTACCGTCTTGGTGAAGATCTTCGTTGCGGTGGTCACCGTAACGGTGAAGGTTTCACCGGCAGCTACCTCGAACGGGAAGCAGGTGAAATAGGCGGTCATGCCCGTTGCGCCGTTGGCCTTAAGGTTCATTTCCGAAGAGTAGCTCAGCGTCACGTTGTCCGAGAAATTACCGGGATAACCGTACTCCTTGACGGTGCCTGCCGTCATATCGACATAGCTACGGCCCGTGACCTTCTTATCTGGAGCCGTGAATTCGACGCCAAGGACAGGCTCCTCCGATGCGAGGTTTTTGACCGTCATCTTACCGATGGCGACGGCACGGCCGAAACTCATTTGCAGTTCGGTCGGCTGACTCTTCAGCGAGATCGATTTGGCGATCAGCAGGTCCGCGTTCGAATCGAAGCTCGTAGCGGTCGGCTGTTGAGATGTGCGTGTGACGACTTTCATGTTGGTAATATCCGTATTGTTGGACGTAACCCATGCCGAAGCGGGGTAAACCGCGTTGTAAACGAGCGGGGTGTTCTCGTTTGCGGGGAACGTTACGGCGAATTTTGCAATGTCGCCGCTTATCACGCCCTCTTGCGAGGTAGCAAATACGGTAGTGGAAGCTGCCGTTTCGAGTACTTGCAGGAATTCACCGGTCGCATTCCACGAAACTTTCCCCGTCAGGGGATCATACGTCGTACGGGAACCGGATGCCGATTCGAGTTCAGACGATGCGGTGACCGTCATGGTTACTTTGCGCCCGTTCGACGGGTCGGAAACCGTGTCGTCTTTGGAGCAGGCTGCGAACAGAGATGCACACACTGCGACAGCCAAAATGGATTTGAAAAAAGTTTTCATAGTCGTAGGATGTGTTTGTTAGTATTCTCCGTAATCGGTGTCATTAACGCTGCCGCCTGCTGCGCCGGCTCCGCCATAGTCCAGGACAGTGCTGTTGGCAAAACCTTTCTCGATCGAGATGCTGAGGATCTCAACCGAAGGAGCGGAGTACGAAGTTCCCCCCCCCTTAACCGTAGATTCGTAGTGTTTTTTCATAATCATAGAGGTATTATGTTTGAGAGTTTTTACATCGTGTCCTGGTTATGGGCTACCACAAATATAGACAATATTCAATTAAGGAACAAGAAAGAATCCAAAATTCATCGAATCTTCATATTTCGATGCGGATTATGCGTGAAAGCGTCCGAAATTTAGTATAAATTGTCGAACATGCTCTGGCTTTTGTCGTATTTCAGGTCGGCGAGGGAAGCCGCTTTGACGCCGATGTTGAAACTCCAGCTCTGATAGTGGCCGAAGGGGACCCACGCGAACGACATTTGCCAGCAATGCAGGTCGCGCGAAATGGTGATGGAGGCCGGAGTCAGCTCCTTGGCCTGGAAGTCGTAACCGCCTTGGAATGTTATGCCCATCTTGGGTAGGATCGTAACGCTGCCGTTGATGCCGAGCGTTTGGGTGATGTTTTTCTGGTAGCCCGTCGTGCCGTTGTTGGTCGGTGATGCGGAGTAGCTGACCGTATAGTTGAATCCCAGGTTCCAGGGTAGCGAGAAGTCGTAGTAGGCCTGGGTCATGTATTGCCGTCGCAGGGCCGGGTTCATTTGCCCGTAAGGGTCGTAGAAAGGATTGGCGTAGGCCGGATCGACCGGGGCGCTGTTGATGTCGTTGATCGCCGGGGTGGAGTTGTCCTGGCGGGATTGGAACGTATAGCCGAACGAAGTGCTGGCCGATACTACGCGGCCCGGGAAAAAGAGTTTGTTGATACGCTGGCCCTGCGGGGTGACCCGGTAAGGGTCGAGCGTAGCGTTGATATTGATGCCGAAATTTTGGAAAACGGTCGTGCGCAGCGAAATGGGAATGTTCGAAAGTCCCATGGAGTCGGCCAGGAAGTTATAGGATACCTGTCCGATGCGGAGTTCGTCGATCAGTTTGATCTTCTTCATACCCGAGGTATCGCGTTTGCTGAGCACCTTCATTTCGAGCGTCTGCGAGAGCGAGGCGTTGATAGCCATGGACTGACCGGAGCTGGGCACGCCGAAGATGCTCCCTTCGAAAGGCGAGTAGGTCTTGAAATTACCCAGCGTATCGCTCTGCACGGTCTTTACGTAGCCGTATTTCTGCTTGGAGAAGTCGGGGGCGTAGGAGAAGCTCACCGTCGGGGTGATCGTGTGGCGGATCGCCTGTATCTTGCGCGTTTTCTTCTTGGCCTCGTAGCGGCCATAGATGATCGTCGAAGCCTGCAGGCTGAAGTTGTAGTTGTATAGACGGTAGAACCCGTACTCCGGGTCGAGTTTGTCGATGCGGTTCAGCACCGGGTTCCAAACCTGCTCCTGTTTTTTGAAATACCACTTTTCGGTGTAGTTGATCGTAGGTCCGAAGTTGATGTAGTTGAAGATGTTGTACGTCGCCGAGATGGGAATGCTATGCTCGAAGCCGTACTGCATGTTCTGGAGTGTTTCCTTGGTGAAGATTTCGGACTCTTTGGCGTTGGCCTTGTTGTTGAACTTGCCGGTGTAGCGGAGCGAAATCTTTTCGTACCACCGCTGCTTGCCCATCGCCTCCTTGCGTTTGAAGGGGTAGAAGGTCGAAACGTTGAAAACGACGTTCGGCAGGGCGATCGAGAGCGTTCCGCTCTGCGAGTTCTGCGAAACGGACATGTTGGCCGAAAGGGAGAACGGTGTGCCGAGCCAGCTTTTCGAATAGGAGATCGTCGAACTTGTCTGCGTCTGGAGCGCTTCGTTCAGGCTGGTAGCCGAATAGCGGTTGTAGCCGCTGGTACGGAAATCGACCGAAGCGGAGAAGGTCGATCCCGGATTGGCTTTGGGGTCTTGCGTATGCTGCCAGTAGAGCTGGAAGTTGTTCTGCTGGAGGAAGTCGGGTTCGCCCTTGTCGCCGACACGGACGTTCGAGTAGTTGAAATTCAGGGTGCCGTTGTACTTGTAACGCTTCATATAGCGCGACATCGCGGATGCCTCCCACGATCCGAGGGTGTAGATACCGCCCCGGATGGCCAGGTCCATGTGCTCTCCGAGCGTGAAGTAGTAGCCCAGGTCACGAATGTAGAATCCCTTGGTCGATTCCTCGCCGAAAGTCGGCATCAGCAGACCCGACTTGGGGCCGGAACTGAGCGGGAAGAAACCCTCGGGCAGCAGCGGAAAGTAGATGGGAACGTCTTCCAGGACCAGGTAGGCGGGACCCGTGACCACTTTCTTGCCGGGAATCACCTTCGCCTTGGTCATCGCCAGGTAGAAGTGGGGGTGGTCCGTCTGGTCGCAGGTGGTGTATTTGCCGTCCTGGATGTGGATGGTGTTGTCGTCCATCTTTTTGACGTTGTTGCCGATCAGCCAGCCGTCGCCCTCCTGAGTCGCCACGCCTTTGATTTTCGCCTTTTTACTGCCGATGTTGTAGGTGATCGTGTCCATCGTGTAGGGATTGGCGGCTCCTTCGGTGAAAGTGGGGTTGGTAACTGTCGGTTTGCCGTCTATCGTGTCGCGCTTGCCGTGGGCGTAGATGATCTTTTCGTCCATATTGACCCGCATGAAATCTCCCTTGAGATTCATGTTCTGGTAGTTGATATCGCCCTGGTTGTAGATATAGACCGTGCGGTTGCGTACGTCGTAGTAGAGCGAGTCCTGGTTTTTGCCGCTGATGATGTCGTCCAGGAAAGATTTTTTCCGGGTCGTATCGCGCCGGGTCGTGTCCTGACGCAACGAATCGCGCAGCAGCGAGTCGTTGCCGGTGGGAGCCGTACTGTCGGCGGGGGCGATCGGCGAGAGGGGAGGCGCTCCGAAGATCGAGTCGATCTTGGTGTCGAAAAGCGAATCCTGCTCCTCTTCCGTACGTGTTTCGGCGGTCGGGGGGCGGTCGGCTTCCCGTTGAAGGCGCCGAATCTCCCGGCGGGTTTCGCGGCGGGATTTTTGTACGGCTTGTGTCGGAGTGCTGTCGGGCGGTGTTTGGCGTTCGGGTGTCGCGGGATGCTGCACTCCGCCCGGCAGCGCCATGCCGAGCACCGGAAGCAGGAAGAGCAGCAGGAGTGCTCCCGAGAAGATATATTTTGCCTTTAGCCTGTCCAAAATTCCAAAAAAAATCATACCTTTGCCGACAAGTCGGCAAAACCGCCCGAAAATGGCTCCGAAAGCCTCAGTGCGGGGGTTTTAACATCCGGCAAATATAGGTAAAAAATTCAGAACCGTTAAATTTTCAGCCACTTTTGCTATGCGGAAATCGCTTTTTCTTGTTGCCCTGTTTTTGATTGCGACACTCTCTTTCAACGGAGTTGCCGCGCAGAATATTGCACAGGGCGTGCGGGTCGTCGTAATCGATGCCGGGCACGGGGGGCCGAAGTTTCCGGGAGCTCATTACAGAGGAGTTTATGAGAAAGATCTCAACCTTCAGATCGCTCTGAAGCTCGGGGCCTTGATCGAGAAGGAGATCCCCCAGTTGAAAGTGGTTTACACGCGTAAGACGGACAAGCAGTTTTCCGAAAGTCTGACCCAGGATTTGCAGGCTCGGGCCGATATCGCCAACAAGGCGGGCGGCGACCTGTTCATTTCGATCCATACCAATGCTGCGGCATCGGCGTCGGCACGGGGAGTCGAAACCCTGATTATGGGTGAGAGTCCGCTGGAGAAGAACGCCAACGAGAGGGCCCTCTATTATAACAACCAGGAGGAGCTGCTCGATATGTCGAACGAGAAGACGGCGGCGATCGTCCGGGCTTATATCCAGAACCTGCAGTTCACCTATGGTGAATACAGCGAAGCGATGGCCCGTCTGGTGCAGAAACATTACGTCAAGTCCGGGCGGCACAATCGCGGTGTGAAGCGGCAGCCGCTCAAAGTGCTCTACGCTACCGATATGCCCGGTATCCTGACCGAGATAGGTTTCCTTTCCAATTCGGAGGAGTATGCTTATATGAATTCGGCGAAGGGGCAGGCTCAAATCGCACGTGCGCTGTGCGATGCGGTGAAGGATTACGTCGCTTTCGTTCGGGGTGCGCTGCTTGTCGATGACGATGCCATTTACGAACAGGCCGATGCCGATGTCGCAGAGCCGGCTTCGGCTGCCGCTTCGGACAAAGCGGATAAGGGTAGTGTCAAAACCGGGAAAGCCGAACAGGAGAAGACGTTTTATGCCGTGCAGTTGATCGCCAGCGCCAAGCGCGTGCCGCCCAAGGACCGGCAGTTCAAAAGTTACCGGGGAAAAGTCACGGAGTTCGTTACCGGCGGCCGGTTCAGGTATAAGTATTGTGTGGGGCGTTTCGATACCCGCAAGCAGGCCGAAGCCAAGTTGGCCGAGGTGCGCAGGGAGTTCCGCGATGCGTTCGTGGTGAGTTGTCGGGGCGACCGGATCGTACAGTAAATAAAACGAAAAAAACAGGTATATGAGAAGAGAAGTTAAGATCGGCATTTTTGCCGTGCTGATGATCGGCGCCCTCTGGGCGGGTATCCGCTTTCTGAAGGGGTTCGACATCTTCAGTCGCAACGCGGTCTATTATGCCGCTTACGACCAGGTCGATGGCGTGCAGAACGCTTCGCCGATTCTGATCCGGGGCGTGAAGGTGGGAGCCGTGACGGATATTTCGTTCGATCCTTCGATCGGTAACGAGGTCGTACTTCAACTGACGATCCAGCGGAAATACCGGATTCCGTCCAATTCCGAAGCCCGGATCTACAGCAACAGCATCATGGGCGCCAAAGCGATCGAAATCGCTCTGGGCGATGCCGGGACCTACCTGCAATCCGGGGACACCCTCTGTTCGAGCCGTAGCAAGGGCCTGATGGATATGGCGGGTTCGGAACTCGAATTTTTCAAGCAGAAGATGTCGCAGGTCGTGGGGGATTTGAGCCGCACGATGGATAACCTGAATCTGATTATGGAGCAGAACGCCGCGAATATCGAAGGTACGATGTCGCACCTGAATTCGATTACGGGCAGCGTAAACGGTATGTTGCTGTCGCAGCGTGCGAATCTGGAGAGCGCCGTAGCGAATTTGACCCGTTTTTCGGAGATGCTCGGCGAGAACTCTCCGCGTATGGACAGTATTATCCTGAATTTAAGCAATTTTACCGACCAAATACAGCGTGAGAATCTGGCCGGGGCGCTCGATTCGACTCTGATGAACCTCAATGCGATCTTGGCCCGTGTCAATGCCGGGGAGGGGACTGTCGGGCAGCTCGTCAGCGATCCCCGTCTGTACGAATCGCTCAACGAGGCGACTGCGAACTTGGCGTCGCTGCTGGCCAACTTGCAGGCCCATCCTGCTCGTTACGTCCATTTCTCGCTGTTCGGCCGCGATCCCGAAAAGGCCGACCGCAAGCAGCAGAAAAAAGAGGCGAAACATGCCCGGCGCGATTCGCTCAAGGCCCTGAAAGCGGCCCGATAGTTTCGAATGTTTTCTCTGTGCGATGATCTATCCGGCGAACTTTGAACAGAAAGTCGGTTTCGACCGGCTACGTGAGCAGGTCGCGGCGCTGTGTACGATTCGCGGCGGCCGGGAAAGGTTGTGCGCCGAACAATTCAGCACTTCGCAGGCCGATGTCGAGCGGCGGCTGGCGCTGGCGGACGAGATGCGCCGTCTGCTGGAGATGGAACGGGACTTTCCGGACGACGAGTTCGTCGATGTCGATTATATCCTTTCCAAACTGAAGATCGAAGGCAGTTTCCTCGAAGTCGAGGAGGTCGTGTTGCTGCGCCGGGCGCTGGCTTCGGCGGGGGCGATCGCCGGTTTTATCCTGGGGCGCGGTGAGGAGCTATATCCCGAACTGCGGCTCCGCAGCCGGGGGATCGAGGCTTTCCCGGAGATCGTTCGGGCGATCGACGGTATCGTCGATCAGTACGGCAAGATCCGGGACGACGCTTCGCCGGAGTTGCAGCAGATCCGGCGGATGATCCGCGAGCGGGAGGGGCAGGCCGCCAAACGCCTGCAGCAGGTGTTGTCGAATGCCAAGAAAGCCGGTATCGTGGAGGCCGACGCGATGCTCTCGATCCGCGACGGCCGGGCGGTGATTCCGGTCGCAGCGGCCAATAAACGCAAGTTGCAGGGTTTCATCCACGACGAATCGGCCACGGGCAAGACCTTCTACGTCGAGCCGGTCGAGGTCGTCGAAATCAATAACGAACTCAAGGAGCTGGAGTACGCCGAGCGGCGCGAGATCGTGCGGATCCTCTCGGCCTTCACCGACTCGATTCGCCCCGAAGCGGATCGGATCGCGCTGATTGGCGACTATCTTTCGGATCTGGATATGATCCGTGCCAAAGCCCGCTGGGCCGTTGCCAACGGAGCGGTGAAGCCGATCGTTTCGACGGACGACCGGCTGGTGCTGCGCAATGCGCGGCATCCCTTGTTGCAGCAGACGCTCCGGGCGCAGGGCAAGCAGGTGGTGCCGCTCGATCTGCAACTCGACAAACGGCGTCATATCCTGGTGATTTCGGGGCCGAATGCCGGCGGCAAGTCGGTGTGTCTGAAAACTACGGGCATCATCCAATATATGTTCCAGTGCGGATTCCTGGTTCCGGCATCGGAGAATTCGGAGCTGCCCCTGTTCCGCAACCTAATGATCGACATCGGGGACGAGCAGTCGATCGACGACGATCTTTCGACCTATTCGTCGCACCTGCTCAATATGAAGAACATGCTCGCCGGAGCTTCGAACCGGACGCTGGTGCTTATCGACGAGTTCGGTTCGGGTACGGAGCCTATCATCGGCGGGGCGATCGCGGAGTCGATCCTCGAACGGCTCCGCAGCAAAGGCTGTTACGGGGTGATTACGACCCACTATGCCAACATTAAGTATTATGCGTCGAACACCGAGGGAATCGCCAACGGAGCGATGATGTTCGACGTGCAGAATATCCGGCCGCTGTTTCGGCTCGAGATCGGCAAGCCGGGCAGTTCGTTCGCCGTGGAGATCGCCCGCAAGATCGGGTTGCCGGAGGATATTATCCGCGATGCGGGCGAAAAGGCCGGCAGCGATCATATCAACCTCGAGAAACAGTTGCGTGAAATCGCCCGTGACAAACATTACTGGGAGCAGAAGCGCGACCGCATCCGGATCGCCGACCGCAAGGTCGAGGAGCTGGAACAGACCTATGCCGACCAGCTTTCGCGCATCCGGCAGGAGCGCTCGGAAATCTTGAAAAAGGCCAAGGAGGAGGCGCAGCGGATGATCGCCGACGCCAACCGTCAGATTGAGAATACGATTCGGACGATCCGCGAAGCGCAGGCCGAGAAGGAGCTTACCCAGTTGGCCCGTAAGGAGTTGAACGATTTTCGGGACAGGGTGGAGAGGACGGATGCAGCGGATGCGGCGCACGACGAACGGGTGGCCCGCGAAATGGAGAAACTCGAACGCCGCCGCCAGCGTCGTGCCGAGCGCAGACAGCAGGCCGGCGAGACTCCGGAGGTCGCACAGCCTGCCGTGCCGGAGAAACCCCGCGAGGCGGAGGTCGGCTCGAAGGTGAAGATCGCCGGGCAGGACATTCCCGGCGTGGTGCTTTCGATCAAGGGCCGGAAGGCGCAGGTGGCATTCGGACAGATTCTTACGACGGTGGATAGAAGTTCGCTCGTCGTGATCTCGGGCGCCGAATTCAAGCAGGCGACCCGGCCCG
>OKWG01000491.1_pt1 | contig 13994 bp, 7 predicted proteins | sample 1607091 | NCBI WGS metagenome assembly OKWG01 (sample SAMN04414080, study PRJEB24778) | human gut metagenome | material: faecal | host: Homo sapiens
ATTGAATTTTGATGCCATACCATCGTTCCATTTTTTGAACTATTTCCTGCAGATTCTCATTTTCAATTTTCAGCTTGCCCAATCGCCATACGGATTCTACTTCAGCATCGCAAGCCGCCAATTTACACTTCTCCATTTCACGCAAAGGAATAATGGCTTTCTGATTGGGTTTCATATCTGCCAGCAGCTTGTCCGTTAAAGCCGAGACAACGCCCGGAAACACGGCATACGGTTCGGCATCTGGCTGGAACCGGAAATGGCTAATACCAAAAGCGAACTGTACGAAAAGCACCCCGAATGGATTATCAAGGCACCCGAACGGGAAGTGGTATGCGCCCGCGGCGGCACACAAGTCGTGCTCGACCTCTCCAACCCGCAAGTGCAGGATTTTATCGTACAGACGGTGGACGAACTGATGAATTCCTATCCCGACAAGCTTGCGCCAGCGGCGGCGGACGTGTCAACTACGGCGTACTTCCCTACTTCGACGAATTCTGGACAAGCGACAATACGGATGCACTTCAGCGTATCTACATCCAATGGGGAACTTCCTATTTCTTCCCCGCCATCGCTATGGCATCGCATATCAGTGCTGCCCCCAATCATCAGACGTTCCGCACCATCCCTCTGAAATATCGGATAGACGTTGCCATGAGTGGTCGTTTGGGTATGGAAATCCAGCCCAAAAATATGACGGAAGAAGAAAAGGCTCTTTGCAAGAATGCCATTGCCGAGTACAAGACCATTCGTCCCGTAGTACAGTTGGGAGACATTTACCGCCTGCTCTCTCCTTATGACAAGCAAGGTGTGGCTTCTCTGATGTACGTGGCTCCGGAGAAGGACAAGGCAGTCTTCTATTGGTGGAAGACGGAACATTTCTGTAACCAGCACCTGCCGCGTGTGAAGATGGCAGGGCTCTGTGCCGACAAGCAATACCGGGTGCATGAACTGAACCGTATAGATAATGTTCCCTTGAACTACGAAGGAAAGAGTTTCAGTGGTGCCTACCTCATGGCAAACGGGCTGGAGATTCCCTACAACCATAAGGTGGACTATCACAAGCAGAACGACTATTCGAGCCGTGTGCTTTATCTGGAAGAGGTGAAGTGACATAAGCAAAGGTGAGGTTGGGCCGTGTAAAGGTGAACTTGAGCGGCGTAAAGGTGAGGTTTATGGGTACAGTTGGTACAGTGGGTACAGCGTCTCTTCTATCTCACACACGCATGTATATAAATAATGTACGCGTTATGAAGTAATGTACATAAGCGCATGTGTGTGAAGCAGAAGAGGCGCTGTACCCACTGTACCAATTGTACCACTGTTTGGATGTCCAACTTTTCTTTTCGTACCCTTTTGGGACTTTCAGGTAAGATGGAAACATAAAAAAAGTCCCACAATACATTGATATTGTAGGACTTTTTTCTTTTTGTCGCCTTCTGGCTTTGTTTCTATGTGAACCGCTTGGGGCTCGAACCCAAGACCCCAACATTAAAAGTGTTGTGCTCTACCTGCTGAGCTAGCGATTCAATCCTTCATTGCTGTTAAGCGGGTGCAAAGATAGATACTTTTTTGAAATTTGCAAAATAATATCATCTTTTTTCTTATCTTTGTCCCCATCAATCCTTGATATTAATCATTATCACTGAACATTAATCATTAAATACATGGCAACAGTAGACGATAAAAAGATTATCTTTTCTATGGTTGGGCTGAATAAAACCATTCAGCAGAACAACAAGCAGGTACTGAAGAACATTTACCTCTCGTTCTTCTACGGGGCAAAAATCGGTATCATCGGTCTGAACGGTTCGGGTAAATCGACCCTGCTGAAGATTATCGCCGGATTGGATAAGTCCTATCAGGGCGAAGTGGTGTTCTCGCCGGGATATTCTGTGGGGTATCTGGCCCAGGAACCGTACCTCGACCCCACCAAGACCGTAAAGGAAATTGTAATGGAAGGCGTGCAGCCCATTGTGGACGCGCTGGCAGAATACGAGGAAATCAATCAGAAGTTTGGCTTGCCCGAATATTATGAGGACCAGGACAAGATGGACAAGCTCTTCTCCCGCCAGGCCGAGTTGCAGGACATCATTGACGCGACCGATGCCTGGAACCTTGACAGCAAGCTGGAACGCGCCATGGACGCCCTCCGTTGTCCGCCCGAAGACCAGTCCGTAGAACATCTTTCCGGTGGTGAGCGCCGCCGTGTGGCCCTTTGCCGCCTATTGTTGCAGAAGCCCGACGTGCTTCTTCTTGACGAGCCCACCAACCACCTTGATGCCGAATCCATCGACTGGCTGGAACAACACTTGCAGCAGTACGAGGGTACGGTGATTGCCGTAACGCACGACCGTTACTTCCTCGACCACGTTGCCGGCTGGATTCTTGAGCTGGACCGTGGCGAAGGTATTCCCTGGAAAGGTAACTACTCCAGTTGGCTGGAACAGAAGACCAAGCGCATGGAGCAAGAGGAAAAGACCGCCAGCAAGCGCCGCAAGACGCTGGAACGCGAGCTGGAGTGGGTGCGCATGGCTCCCAAGGCCCGTCAGGCAAAGGGAAAGGCGCGTCTGAACTCCTACGACAAATTGCTGAACGAGGATGTGAAGGAGAAGGAAGAGAAGCTGGAAATCTTTATCCCGAACGGTCCCCGTCTGGGTAATAAGGTGATTGAAGCCAAGCATGTGGCAAAGGCGTTCGGTGACAAACTGTTGTTCGATGACCTCAACTTCATGCTTCCACCCAACGGTATCGTGGGTATCATCGGCCCTAACGGTGCCGGTAAGACTACGCTTTTCCGTCTTATCATGGGACTGGAAAAGGCAGACAAAGGCGAATTCGAGGTGGGGGAGACCGTAAAGGTTGCCTACGTGGACCAGCAGCACAAGGATATCGACCCCAACAAGAGCGTATATCAGGTCATTTCCGGCGGAAAAGATCTGATTCGCATGGGAGAGCGCGACATTAATGCACGCGCCTATCTGTCCCGTTTTAACTTCTCCGGTGCCGACCAGGAAAAGCTCTGTGGGGTGCTTTCCGGTGGTGAACGCAACCGCTTGCATCTGGCGCTCTGCCTGAAGGAGGAAGGTAATGTGCTGTTGCTGGACGAGCCCACCAATGACATCGACGTGAATACGCTCCGTGCCCTCGAAGAAGGTTTGGAGGACTTTGCCGGATGTGCTGTGGTCATCAGTCACGACCGTTGGTTCCTTGACCGTATCTGTACGCATATCCTCGCTTTCGAAGGAGACTCCAATGTGTTCTTCTTTGAAGGTTCTTATTCAGAATATGAGGAAAATAAACAGAAACGTCTTGGGAAAGAAGAACCCACCCGTGTACGTTATAGAAAGCTCATGAATGATTGATTTCGGTGCGAATTTGAAAGTATATTCTTTTACTTGTTGACAATACGAAAGCCCTGCTGTAGAATGCAGGGCTTTTTTTGTTTAAAAATATCTCAAAAAAGCCTTTCTACCTTCAAAAAATGTAACATAAATATAACATTAATCTCGTTTTTATTAGTTATATTTGCGACTTAAAACATAAATTAATGTTTAATTAACACTATCTATTAACAAAAAACAGAATTATGAGAAAACATCTAATTCAATTCCTGTTGGTTGCAGTGTTGTCGGTATTTAGTGCCGCTGCATTTGCTCAGACTACAGTGAGAGGTCAGCTTGTTGATTCAGAAACAGGTGAACCGTTAGTGGGTGCCGCCGTCATGGTGGAAGGTACTACACAAGGATCGGTGACCGACATTGATGGCTATTTCAAGCAAAGCGTTGCTTCGAATGCGACATTACTATTCAAGTACGTGGGTTATAAAGACCAGAAGAAGAAGATTGCGCAGAAGGGCGCTTCTGTGGATTTGGGAGCTATTCAGATGGAGCCGGATGCGGTGATGCTGAAGGACGTGGTGATTACATCGTCAGTGGCGGTTGCCCGTAAGACTCCGGTAGCGGTGTCAACGATAACCCCGGTGTTTATTGAAGAAAAGTTGGGTACACAGGAATTCCCGGAAGTTCTGAAGTCTACTCCGGGTGTTTATGTTACAAAAGACGGTGGCGGTTATGGTGACGCACAGACCCGTGTCCGCGGTTTCGACAGCGAGAACGTGGCTATGATGATTAACGGTGTGCCGATGAACGGTATGGAGAATCAGAAGGTATACTGGTCCAACTGGGCCGGTCTGGCCGATGTGACAAGCTCCATGCAGGTACAGCGTGGTCTGGGGGCTTCCAAAGTTTCTTCTCCGGCAGTGGGAGGTTCTATCAACGTTATTACCAAGAGTACCGATGCCAAGAAAGGCGGTTTCATCTCTTACGGTATGGGTAATGATGGTTACAACAAGATTCTGTTCAGCGTTTCTTCCGGTTTGAGCAAGGACGGTTGGGCATTTACCTTATTGGGTGGCAAGACCTGGGGCGACGGATACATCCAGGGTACGGACTTTGAAGGTTACAACTATTTTGCCAGCCTTTCCAAACGTTTCAACGACAATCATCAGTTGACGCTTTCTGCTTTTGGTGCTCCGCAGTGGCACAATCAGCGTAATTATAACAACGCATTGACCATCAAAGAATGGCAGCGTGTTCAGCAATTCATGGGTGAGAAGAGTGCCTATCGTTACAATCCTACTTTCGGTTATCGCAAGGGACAAGCCTTCAACTCAAACCGCAATGCCTATCATAAGCCTCAGATTTCCTTGAATCACTTATGGCAGATTGACCATAAGTCAAGTTTGAGTACAGCTCTTTATGCTTCTATCGGCCGTGGTAACGGTTACAGCGGTACTGGTACTTCTGCTTATCGCAGCAAGTGGTATGGTGCCAGCAACGGATATACCAACGATGAGTTCCGTCTTGCCGACGGTACTTTCAACTATGATGCTGTCGACGCGTTGAACCAGGCAAGTACCACCGGTTCGCAGATGGTGATGGGCAAGGCCATGAACAACCACGAATGGTACGGTTTGCTTTCTACTTATACAACTAAGTTCGGCGAGTATCTGGATTTCTATGGCGGTGTCGACTTGCGTTATTACAAAGGCTTGCACCAGAACATCATTACCGATTTGTTCAGTGGTTCTTATTTCATTGATTCCAATCGTGACAATGTGTCTGCTGCCAATAACATTGCTGCTGCTGATCCGAATTTTGCCAAGAAGAAACTGGGTGTAGGTGACGTGGTTTACCGTGATTATGACGGTTATGTAATGTCCGAGGGTGCTTTTGGCCAGTTGGAGTACAACCGCGATAAGTTGAGCGCTTTCGTTGCCGGAGGTCTGTCAAACACCAGCTACTGGCGCTATGACCGCTTCTATTATGATGAAGCCCATGCCAAGAGTAGCAAGAAGCACTATCTGGGTGGAAATATCAAGGGAGGTGCCAACTATAACTTGAACGAAACGCAGAACATATTCTTCAATGCAGGTTTTATTACGCGCGCGCCTATGTTTGATACCTCTTTCATCAATTCACAGAATTCCCACGACCGCAACCAGGATGCTAAGAACGAAAAGGTAATGTCGTTCGAGGTGGGCTACGGTTTCCGCAATAGCTTGGTGGCTGTCAATCTGAATGCTTACTATACGCAATGGATGGACAAGAGCCTTTATGATTCTTACACAGCACGTGACGGTAGCCGCGCCACTCTGAATATGACCGGTGCCAATGCCAAGCACATGGGTGTTGAGGTGGATTTCAATATCCGGCCGACCACTTGGATGACCATCAACGGTATGTTCTCTTGGGGTGACTGGCGTTGGGACGGACTTGCTACCGGTTTCTACTACAATAATGAAGGACAGATGTACAATCCGAAGACAGAAGAGGTGATTGCTGCCGGCAGTGCCAATGTAGAAGACTATCGTTATAACATCCGTATGGATGATGTGAACGTAGGTGGTTCTGCACAGACTACCGCTGCTCTCGGTGTGACGGTGCGTCCGATGAAGGGATTGCGTCTCGGCCTCGACTGGAACTATGCAGCACGTCTTTTTGCAGACTATGACATCGAAGCTGACCAGGCCACTCCGGGCAAGGAGTATCAGGTGGCAAAACCCTGGAAGGTGCCTTCTTCTTATACGTTTGATTTGAATGCCGGCTATACGTTTGATTTCGGTAAAGTCTCCGCTACTTTGAGCGGCAATGTCAATAACCTTTTCGACCAGGAATACATCGCCGACGCATGGGATGGTTCTACTTGGGAAGATGCGATGGTGCTCTACGGTTTCGGACGTACGTGCTCCGTAGGTTTGAAGGTTAAATTCTAACTTAAACAGACATTAACGATATGAAAAATAAATATTACTTATATGGATTGTTTGCAGCGGCTCTCACATTGACCGGCTGTGACTACAACGAGGATCATTTTCCGGGCTACGACGAGCTGGCCCAGCCCAAAGATGTGTGGAACGATACCATCACATTGGCGGATGCTGACTATAAGACAATCGCCGGAATAGAGGCAAATAAAGAATTGGCCCTTTCCAAGGACCCGGAAGGAGAGACCTTCAAGGCGGCTTTAGAGGCTGTGGCAGGCAATAAATATTTCACCGAAGAGGCTCCTGCCGTATGGTATCTGCCTGCATACATTGCCAGCAAGTATCCTTATATGGACGACAATTCCAAGGTGACGGTTCATTATAAGAATTATGAGAATCTGCCGGAATATCTCAAGGCATTCAACGGGATGAAGGCATATGATATGAACAGCGATGACTATAAGGTGGTTTGGGGAGATAAGGTTTCTGTATCTTATATTTCTCCTTCTACATTGAACAAGATTCCTGCTGCATTGAAAGAGGGGGTTGCCAAACCTGCCGATGGTGAAATGCGCATGGTGAACTATGCTTATTCTGAAACCGAGCCCAGCTTTGGTGGTGGAGAAGGTGAACCGGAAGTGACCTACACGCCTATTTCGGAGATTGTTGCCGGAGAAAGTGAAGGTGAGTACAATGTGAAAGGTGAGGTGATTGCCACTTACGGCCGTGGTTTCTTGTTGAGCGACAAGACCGCATCCATTTTGGTTTATCTGAATGCCCCAGCCAATTACTCTGTGGGCGATGTGGTGACCGTTACCGGCACTACATCCAAGTATTCAGGATTGATGCAGTTCCCCCAAAGCTCTACAGTGACTTTGATAGAACGTAGTGAAGAGTTCGCTTATCCGGCAGCTCAGGCCATGACTGGTGCCGAGATGGATGCATGGACTGCAAGTGCTGCTGTGAAGTATGTCTCCATTACGGGTAAGCTGACTATCAATAAAGAGAAAGGCTATTATAACCTGGTCGTAGATGGAGCGACCCGTCAAGGTTCTCTCTCTTATCCGGTAGCTGGTTTGGTAGATGATGCTTTGGATGGACAGAACGTGACTGCAATAGGTTATCTAATAGGTTACAACGGTAGTTTTGTGAACATGATGACCACTTCTGTTGTTGCCGCAGGCAGTCAGAGCGAATATATACCGGTAGGTGTTGTGGCTTTGTCGGCAGCAGGCGATTATCAGGTAAAAGGTACAGTGGCAGCCCTCTATGGTAGAGGCTTCTTGCTGAATGACGGTACCGGCTCTATTTTGGTTTATCTCAACAAAGAGTCCGAAAACAAGGTAGGAGATGTGGTGACTGTATCCGGCACTACAAGCCCTTATGCTGGATTCATGCAGTTTGGTAAAAATATCAAAATGGAAAAGGTAGGGGAGTCTACTTTCAAATATCCTGCTGTCCGCACTTTAACAGGTGCCGATATGGATGCTTATCTGGAAATGCCGTATGTGGCTTATGTGGAATATGTAGGAACGCTCAAGATTGAAGGAAATTATCTGAATGTGACGATTGACGGTGCAGAAACTGCTGTGGGAAGTCTTTCCTATGCTCAGGTAGACCCTGCCCTGAATGGCAAGAAAGTCGTGGTTACCGGCTACTCCATTGGTGTCAGTGGCGGCAAGTTCGTTAATACAATGGTTGTTACGGTGAAAGACGCTGCTGCGGCTGCTAAGGCTTATGCTGCCGTTACTCGTGCTGCGGCTACCCGTGCTGCTGTCAAGGCAAATACTTCTGCTCTCTATCGCTACAATGCCTCTTCCCAGTCTTGGAGCAAATACTCTACAGACGAGGCCGAAGTTGCCGTTCTGCAACCTGCCGACTATGACAAGATGGGATACTCTTACGTCAGCAAGCCTGCAGAAACAATGCCGGTTTATTTGAAACAAGCTTATCCGTATGCCAAGACAGACGATGTGGTGGCTGTGGCTTATTATGCAGACAAAAACAGTAACCTGGCTGTGACAGAATTCAAGTTTGACGGTGCTACCTGGATAGAAACAACTATTGCTGTACCAACTACCATTACTTTCCAGAAAGCAAATGGTGAATGGGTGGAAGCCCGTGTATATTTTGAATCCACGTTCCTGGGTGGTGACAGCGGTGGCTTTGTAGCCGAAGACATTGAGTTATCTGGACTGACAAAGATCTGGTCGCTTGAAAGCTCTTACGGATGGAAAGGTACCGGTTTCTTAAGTGAGAACAAGAAGACTGAAAGTTATCTGGTATCTCCGGAAATTGATTTGAGCAAGGCTGCTGCACCTTCTGTTGTGTTTGATTGTGCTATCAACTACCTGAAGGGTGCCGAGCGTAGCGAAAACTTCAATCTGTTGATTTCTACTGATTATGCAGGTGATGCAGCTTCGGCTTCATGGAAAACTCTGGAAGTTACTGGCTGGCCGGCAGAAGATTCCTGGGCATTTGTAACCGTAGATCCCCTCTCTTTGGCAGATTACGTAGGAAAGAAAATCCGTCTTGCTTTCCATTACAAGAGTACGTCGACTACAGCTTGTACGGTAGAAGTGAAGAACATGTCTGTTAAGGAATAAACGGATAGAGTCTATATGAGAAGGAGGAGTTATCGGGGCATTGGCTCCTCTAACTCCTTCTTTTGTCTTGGATGAGATATTCTAAAACTATTCAAAAAAGTATTTGACAAATGAAGAAATTGTCTTTGATGTTTTTATTGCTGGTGGCAGGACTCTATTTTACTGCTTGTGGCGATGATTCCGATGTGCCTGCCAACGGGTATATTGAAACTACCGAGGAAGGTTCGGCAACGTATGTATTGAAGGGTTATGAGGATGCTTCCGATGGCTTCAACGTGTTTGAGGGGGAAGGGTTTGAGAAATCTTTCTATATCTTGGAGAAGAAGTTTACGGGAAGTGCATGGAGCTTTGTGAAGGCTGCAAGCGGCCCGTTGTCTGCCATGGCCGAAATACCTGCCGATACTGTCTGGCAGGTAGATATGGATGTGGTAGAAGGAGCCAACTACTGGGCACGTAACAAGGGGATGACGAAATATACATTCATGAAGATGCGGGTGGCTTATATCGAGGGAAACAATGTCGCTTTGGAATATGCCATTGCCGGTACCAAAGATCGTGATCTTTCGGAGAATGAAAATGCCAATCAGCCGCAGAGTGACAACGTTTCCATGACCGCGTTGGAAGTCCCTTTCCTGAATCCCGATCATACCTATGCAGACTACTTTGTGACCTATAAGGATAAACAGGTGCAGAACTTTGTTCTGGAGTATGTGCCCGAAAAGAAACACTCCGCTTGGGTGGCTTTCTGTTTTGACAGTGTGACCAGTCAGGACAATGTGAAGCGGACAGATGCTTGGAATCAGGATGACCCCAACATCGACAATTCCGTGGAGCCGAACGAAAGTATGCACAAGAGCGATGGTTACGACAAGGGTCACCTCTGCGCCAGCGAGGACCGCGTATATTGTGAGGATGCCAACAAACAGACTTTCTACTACGCCAACATCTCACCGCAAATAGCCTCATTCAACCAGAAGTACTGGATGTATTTGGAACAGCAGGTGCAGAAGTGGGGACGCTCTACGCGTGAAGGTACTTATGATAAGGTGTATGTAGTGAAGGGCGGCACGCTGAATAAGCTGCTTACCAACTTCACCGGTACAATGAAGGGTGGAGACGGTAAATATCCCGAAACCGATGCTGAAGGATTTACCATCCACGGACTGGCAGTCCCAGCCTATTACTACATGGCCATCCTTGCGGAGAAGGGTGATACCTACCATGCCATCGCCTTCCTGGTGCCGCACTCCGAACTCCTGCCGCAGAAACCTACGGCCGACGATTTCCAGGTATATGCCGTGAGCATCGACAAACTGGAGCAGGAAACCGGCATCGACTTCTTCTGCAATCTGCCGGATGTAATTGAAGACGAAGTGGAGAAGGCTTACAACAAAGCGGACTGGGCCTGGTAAGCTTACTGATATAACAAGAAAAAAGGGGGACTTTCCATTGGTGGAGAGTCTCCCTTTTTAGTATGACGGGCATGTCATGATTTAGGTAGCTTTCTTAAAAGCTGTTTTTGTTTTGATGGAAACTGACTTCTTATCCGTATCTTTGCATATTGATTAAAAAAGAGATATTCATGGAACTTTCGGATATACTTCATAATTTGAAGATACAAGAACTTACTCCGATGCAGGAGGCTGCTAAGGAAGCCTATCAATCAGCTAAAGATTTAGTACTTCTTTCGCCCACCGGTTCGGGTAAGACACTGGCTTTTCTCCTTCCGCTGGTACAGACCTTGAAAGCGGATATACAAGGTGTGCAGGCTCTTGTACTAGTACCTTCACGCGAATTGGCTTTGCAGATAGAAACTGTGTTCAAGTCCATGGGAACTCCTTTCAAAGCTATGAGCTGCTATGGCGGACGCCCTGCCATGGAAGAACACCGGACAATGAAAGGCATTCATCCCACCGTCATTATCGGTACTCCGGGACGTATGAGCGACCATTTGAGGAAAGAAAATTTCAATGCCGCCACTGTCGTCACTCTGGTGATAGATGAATTCGATAAGTGTCTTGAGTTCGGCTTCCATGACGAGATGGCGGAGGTTATCGGACAGCTTCCCTCACTGAAAAAGCGTGTGCTTCTCTCGGCCACCGATGCAGAGGAAATACCGCAATTTGCCGGAGTAGGAGGTGATTCCCCGTCTTCCGTCTCCCGGCCCATGAAGCTTGATTTTCTTGCTCCGGAAGCCCTTGCTCCGCGTCTGCGGCTGCATAAGGTCGTTTCTCCGGAGAAGGACAAGCTGGAGACCCTCTATAACCTGCTTTGTACTCTCGGCTATCATTCCACTCTGGTATTCTGCAATTATCGTGAAAGCGTGGAGCGTGTTGTTGGGTACCTGAAAGCCAGGAAGTTCCCTTGCGACATGTTTCATGGCGGTATGGAGCAACCCGACCGCGAACGTGCGCTTTACAAGTTCCGTAATGGCAGTTGCGCCGTGCTGATATCTACAGACCTTGCCGCCCGCGGACTGGATATTCCGGGTATTGAGAATGTGGTGCATTACCATCCTCCCGTAAACGAGGAAGCCTATACACACCGTAATGGACGTACCGCCCGTTGGGAGGCATCGGGAAATGTATATCTTGTCCTGCATGCCGAGGAGCGGGTACCCGAGTACATTTCTGAAGACATCGAAACGTACGAGTTTCCGGAGACGCTTCCCAAACCGGCCAAGCCCCGATGGGCTACCTTATATATAGGTAAAGGGAAAAAGGATAAGTTGAACAAGATAGATATTGTCGGCTTCTTGTATAAAAAAGGAGGAATGGCGCGTGAAGATGTCGGGCAGGTGGACGTAAAGGAACACTATGCCTTTGTAGCCGTGCGCCGCAGTAAAATGAAACAATTGCTGACGCTGGTACGCGGTGAAAAAATCAAGGGAATGAAAACTGTTATCGAGGAAGCAAAGTGATTTATCTTATAAATATTCATTTTATTTGCGCTTATTCTTTTGAATATGAAGTAATGAAACCGCCTTGCTTTTAGTTTCTCTAAAAGTATTATCCTTGATAAGTAAAGATAACAAAATGGTGCATATATCTTGTATAAACCATTAAAAAGTAAGCTAAATGCGGCTTAAAAATAGAATTTCATCAGGAAAGGTTTGTTTTGAAGAAATATTTCCGTAATTTCGCAAAGTCGAAAGACATTAATGAACGAAATTGTATAACCAAAACAAACTTCAAATGAAAAAGCATAATTTCAATGCAGGACCTTCTATCCTTCCTCGTGAGGTGATTGAGAATACGGCACAAGCTATTCTTGATTTCAATGGCTCAGGCCTCTCACTGATGGAAATCAGCCACCGTGCCAAAGACTTCCAACCCGTTGTGGACGAAGCTGTGGCATTATTCAAAGAATTGCTCAATATCCCCGAAGGATATTCGGTACTGTTCTTGGGCGGTGGTGCCAGTTTGGAATTCTGCATGGTACCCTTCAACTTCCTTGAAAAGAAAGCTGCTTACCTGAATACGGGTGTATGGGCCAAGAAAGCCATGAAAGAAGCTAAGGCATTCGGTGAAGTAGTTGAAGTCGCTTCTTCCGCTGAATCTACTTATACTTATATTCCGAAGGACTATACAGTGCCTGCTGATGCAGACTATTTCCACATCACTACCAACAATACAATCTACGGTACGGAACTGAAAGAGGATTTGGACGTAAACGTTCCGATGGTGGCCGATATGTCTTCTGATATTTTCTCCCGTCCTATCGACGTGTCCAAATATATCTGTATCTATGGTGGTGCGCAGAAGAATCTGGCTCCTTCCGGTGTTACATTCGTCATCGTGAAGAATGACGCTCTGGGTAAGGTATCCCGCTATATTCCGACCATGCTGAACTATCAGACGCATGTGGATAGCGGCTCTATGTTCAATACTCCTCCCGTTGTCCCCATCTATGCAGCCCTGCAGACATTGCGCTGGATTAAGGCAGAGGGTGGCGTGAAGGAAATGGAACGCCGTGCCATTGAAAAGGCCGATATGCTGTATGCTGAAATTGACCGTAACAAAATGTTTGTGGGTACGGCTGCCAAAGAAGACCGTTCGCGCATGAACATCTGCTTTGTGATGGCTCCCGAATACAAGGAATTGGAAGCTGACTTCCTGAAGTTCGCTACCGAAAGAGGTATGGTAGGTATCAAGGGACACCGTTCTGTAGGTGGATTCCGTGCATCCTGCTACAATGCCATGCCGAAGGAAAGCGTGCAGGCTTTGATTGACTGCATGCAGGAATTTGAGAAACTTCATTAATAATATTGTTTTTCACCACAGATTACGCAGATTTGCACAGATTGTTTTTATGATTAAACTCTGTGATAATCTGTGTCATCTGTGGTGAGTCTTTTTAATATCATGAAATTATGAAAGTATTAGTTGCAACAGACAAACCGTTTGCCAAAGTGGCAGTAGACGGTATCCGTAAAGAAATAGAAGCAGCAGGTTACGAACTCGTGTTGCTGGAAAAATATGGTGAAAAAGCCAAGCTGTTGGAGGCTGTGAAAGATGCAAACGCTATCATTATCCGCAGTGACATCATTGATGCTGAAGTGCTGGATGCCGCCAAGGAACTGAAGATTGTGGTGCGTGCCGGTGCCGGTTATGACAATGTGGACCTGGAAGCAGCTACTGCCCACAATGTATGTGTAATGAATACTCCGGGACAGAACTCCAATGCTGTGGCCGAGTTGGCTTTCGGCTTGATGGTGATGGCTGTCCGTAATATGTATAACGGTACTTCCGGTACGGAACTGATGGGCAAGAAACTGGGTATCCACGCTTATGGTAACGTAGGTCGCAACGTAGCCCGTATTGCCAAAGGCTTCGGTATGGAGATTTATGCGTTCGACGCTTTCTGCCCGAAAGAAGTAATCGAGAAGGATGGAGTGAAGGCTGTGGGTTCTGCTGAAGAGCTTTACTCTACTTGCGACGTCGTTTCCCTGCATATTCCTGCAACTGCCGAAACGAAGAATTCCATCAATTATGCATTGGTGAACAAGATGCCGAAGGGCGGACTGCTGGTGAACACAGCCCGTAAGGAAGTCATCAATGAAGCAGAGCTTATCCAGCTGATGGAAGAGCGCACCGACTTGAAATACATGACCGACATTATGC
>OKWG01000492.1_pt1 | contig 13986 bp, 7 predicted proteins | sample 1607091 | NCBI WGS metagenome assembly OKWG01 (sample SAMN04414080, study PRJEB24778) | human gut metagenome | material: faecal | host: Homo sapiens
CACTTGTCGCAGGCGACGGTCTTGTTGATCTTGAGTTTCTTCGTAACTCCGTTGGCGATCTCGGCCAGCGTCAGACGGACCCGCACGCGGATGTCCGAGCCGCGGTTCACGCGCCGTCCCCCGCCGCCGTTCGACGAGCGGAATCCGCCCCCGAAATGGCCGCCGAAAATGTCGCCGAACTGCGAGAAGATGTCCTCCATCGAGAACCCTCCGCCGCCGAAGCCGCCGAAGCCGCCGGCCCCGCCGCCTGCCGCGCCGCTCATTCCGGCATGGCCGAACTGGTCGTAACGGGCGCGCTTGTCGGGGTTCGACAGCACGTCGTAGGCCTCTGCGGCCTCCTTGAATTTCTCCTCGGCCTCCTTGTCCCCAGGGTTTTTGTCGGGGTGGAACTGGATGGCCGCTTTGCGGTAGGCCTTCTTTATTTCGTCTGCGTTAGCGTTCTTCGCAACGCCCAGCACTTCGTAGTAATCCCTTTTTTCTGCCATGGTCTTACTCTCCTACAACTACTTTTGCGAAGCGCAGCACCTTCTCGCCCAGCATGTAACCCGTCTGAACGACGTCGATGACCTTGCCCTTCTTCTCGTCGCCGGCGGCGAACCGGGCAACGGCCTCCGAAAAATCGGCGTCGAACTCCTTGTCCAGTACCTCGATCTCGGTCACGCCCTTGCGGCGGAGCGCCTCGGTAAATTTCTGTGAAATGAGCGTCACACCCGCCCGCAGCGCCTCCAGATCGTCGCTCTTCTGCATGGCGTCCACGGCGCGCTGCACGTCGTCGCGCACAGGCAGCATCTCCAGCAGCACGTCGCGGCCCCCGGTCTGCACCAGGTCCATCTTCTCCTTGAGCGTGCGCTTGCGGTAGTTGTCGAACTCGGCTTGCAGGCGGACGTACTTGTCCTGCCACTGGGCCACGGCCTCTTCGAGCGCCTTGGCAGCGTCGGCTTCGGCAGCGGGTTCACCGTCTGCCAATGTGTCAGTCGCCTCGTCGGTTTCATCTGACACATTGGCACAAGGCTCCCCGTCGCACGACGGATAACCATCGCCGGGGGTGAACCCTTCGTCGCCGCTAACAGCCTCATTATAAACTTTTTCTTTTTTCATATCTTGTAATTTTTCAGTTTTCCTCCCCTTATTCGAACAAATTGCATACCAACCCGGCCAAGAGGCGGTCTTCAAGGGCAATGCCTGCATGCCGGGCATCGAACCGGCCTGCGCGCCACCGTCCCAAAAGCCGCTTCGCGGCAAGGCGGCGCTTATCCGATGATGAAAATGGCCGGGCGCCTGTTCATTTCGGGCAGCTGGCGGCGGCGCCACTCCCCGGCCGTATGGGTCTCGATCCGCTCGTCCGGAGCCGTGAGGTCCACGGCGACGGTCAGGCGCGTCTGGTCTCCGAGCGTCTGCACCAACTGCTCCATCAGCTTCACGTTGCGGTACGGAGCTTCGATGAAAAGCTGCGACTGCCCCTCCGACAGCGCACGGCGTTCGAAGAAACGGATGGCCCGGGTCCGTTCGGGCGGCTTCACGGGCAGGTAGCCGTTGAAAGCGAACGACTGTCCGTTGAGTCCCGAGGCCATCACCGCCAAAATGATCGACGACGGGCCGACGAGCGGCACGACGCGGATGCCGCGGCGGTGGCACGCCCCGACGACCGGCGCCCCGGGATCCGCCACGCCCGGCACTCCCGCCTCGGAGATCACCCCCGCCGAGCGGCCTTCGAGCAGCGGCGCGATCAGCTCCTCGATTTCGCGGCCGGCCGCGGTGTGCTCGTTCAGTTCGCGGAATTCCAGTTCGCCGATGGGCCGCGCGATGCCGGCTTTCGACAGGAAACGCCGCGCCGTGCGGGTGTTCTCGACGATGAAGTAGTCCAGCGCATCCATCACGGCCCGGTTGGCCGCAGGCAGCACGTCCCACGGCGCCGTTTCGTCCGAAATCGGACAGGGAATCAGGTATAAAATTCCAAATTCAGAATTCATAATGCATAATTAATTAGGTTCGCAGGCATAATTCTGAATTGTGAATTCTGAATTATGAATTGCGCTCCGCGCCTTATTCCTTGAGGTAGATTCGTTTCACACGCGACGAGACCGACGTCATAATCTCGTAGGGTATCGTGTCGAGCACCCGGGCCATCGTTTCGAGGTCGTTGCCCGGCTCGGCGGAGAAGACCGTCACTTCGTCGCCCTCGCCGACGCCCGGAATGTCCGTGATGTCGATCATGCAGCTGTCCATGCAGACGCGGCCCACGATCGGCGCAGGCCGCCCGGCCACACGCATCGACCAGCGTCCGCATCCCAGATGGCGGTCCAGCCCGTCGGCGTAACCGATCGGCACGGTCGCCGTCACGGTCGGCCGCAGCAATTTCCCGGCGCGCCCGTAGCCCACGGCGTCGCCCGCTTCGAGACGCTTGATCTGCACGATGCGGGTTTTGAGCGCCGAAACCGGGCGCAGGCCCGCATTGTGCTCCCAGCCGAAGCCGTAAAGCCCCAGCCCGAGGCGGCACATGTCGAACCGCGCCTCGGGGAACCGCTCGATGGCCGCCGAATTGGCCGTATGGCGGATGACGGAATAGGGCAGCGACGCGGCTACGGCGGCACTCATGCGGTCGTAGCGCGCGATCTGCTCCCGGGTGTAGGCATCCTCTTCGGGCATGTCGGCGCAGTTCAGGTGCGAAAAGACCGACGCCACCTTCACGGCGGGCAATGTCGGCAGCACCTCGCACAACCGCCCGATCTCCTCCTCCATGAATCCCAGCCGGTGCATGCCCGTATCGAGCTTGATGTGAACCGGATAGCGGGTTTCGCCCGCATGCGACACCGCATCGGCGAAATCGGCGAGCGAACGGAAACTGTATATCTCGGGTTCGAGGCGATTGGCGATCATCTGGTCGAAACTGTCGGCGTCGGCATTCAGCACCACGACGGGCATCGTGATCCCCCGCTCGCGCAACAGCACGCCCTCGTCGGCGAACGCCACGGCGAGGTAGTCGACGCCCTGATGCTGGAGCATCTGCGCCACCTCGAAATCCCCCGCGCCGTACGAACCCGCCTTGACCATCGCCACGAGCCGGGTCCGAAAGTCGAGCTTCGAGCGGAAATTGTTCAGGTTGTGGATCATGGCGTCGAGATCGACCTCCAGCACCGTCGTGTGGCTCTTGCGCGCCAGCGCATGCGCGAGTTTCTCGAAACGGTACTCCCGCGCGCCTTTCAACAAGACGGCACGCCCGGCCACGGCCCTGCGGCCGATGCGGGCGATGCACTCGTCGGTCGAGGCGTAAAACTCCCTGTCGCAGCCGAACAGCGCGGCGTAACGCTTCAGTTTGGGACCGATGCCGACGAGCGTATCGACGCCTGCCCGCGCGACCATTCCCGCCACGCGGCCGTAAAGTTCGTCGTCGGTCAGCCCGCTCTGCGCGATATCCGACAGCACGAGCGTCCGGCGGCGCGACAACGCCACGTTGTGCAGGTAGTCGAGCGCCAGGGCCAGCGAGTTGAGATCGAGGTTGTAGGCGTCGTTGATCAGCACCGAATCGTTGATGCCGTCCTTGACTTCGAGACGCATGGCGACCTCGGGAGCTTCGGTAAACGACGGCGCGGGATAGCCCATCGCCGCGCAGAACGCCTCGACGATCCGGGCGTTGCGGCGTGACGCCTCGTTGCCGATCAGCGTCTCCGGGACCTCGGGGCAGGAGGCCGCGTCGCAGAGCTTCCGCCCCGCGAAGCGCGAGGCGATCATGCGGCCCAGCGGCTCGTAATAACTGTGGTAAACGATGGTCTCGGCACGGTGGGCCAGAACCATCTTTTCGTCGCATTTCTGCTCCAGATTGAGGAAATTCTCCTGGTGCGCGTCGCCGATCGAGGTGAAAACCACCACGTCGGGACGGATGATGCGCTCCAGCCGCGCCATCTCCCCGGGTTTCGAAATCCCCGCCTCGATCAGCGCCAGCTGCTCGTCGCCCTCGATCATCAGCACCGACAGCGGCACGCCCAGCTGCGAATTGTAGCTCTTGGGCGAACGGTAGCACTTCATCCCCGCGGGCAGTTCCTCGGCAATCCACTCCTTGATGACCGTCTTGCCGTTCGAACCGGTGATGCCCACCACCGTTCCCCGGAACTGCGCCCGGTGATAGGCCGCCAGACACTGCAAGGCCGCAATGGCGTTTTCAACAACCACGTAACCGCACTCCGGCAGGGCTTCGAGAGGCCGTTCGACCATAAAAGCCCGCACGCCGCGCGCATACATCTGCGCCACGAACGCATGCGAATCGTGGTTCGCGCCGCACATGGCGACGAACACCGGTCCCGAGCCAAGCTCGCACGTCAGCGAGCGGCTGTCGGTCACCACCGACTGCACTTCGCAGTCCGTTCCGGAGAACCTGCCGCCCACGACGGCGGCGATTTGCGAAAGACGATATTTCATAAAATACCCAATGGTTTATCTTTTGTACTTTCATTTCCAAAAGTACGAAAATATTTACAGCTCTTTGCCGCTTTCTGGTCGTCAAAAAGACTCAATCCGCGACATAGTCGCCGGATCTTTGTATCTTTTTTCCGCAAAAAGGTTCCCAAAAACTCTCCGACGGATGCCTACGCCTACAACGGCTCCGGCATCGAGTCGGAATCACTCGCCGCAAACGGCGGAGCAGGCGTAAGACGCCTGTTTTATGAGTACTTGCGCAGGACGGAATCGGAATCGCAATAACCTACCCTCGCCCCTAAAAGCGGTTTTAAACCGCCGCATGATCGCTTGGAGCGGAAAGAGATCGTCCGATGGTCCGCGCGCCCGGAGCGGGAGGCTGGCAAAGGCGTCCGCAGGCGAGAGCAGACAGCGTGCTGTTTACCGAGCCGCCACAGTCTAAACGGCGCGTGTTTTTGCGCCGTAAAGGCTTGATCTTACTGCGCCCGTTCAGCGCGGACAGGAGGACAATCCCGCGTAAAGCGACATGCGGAGAACTTTGGGTACCTTTTGCGGTCAAAAGGTACAAAGAACAGCAGCAGTCGCAGACTGCAAAATCACGACAGATCGAAGGTCACGATCGTAATTCCCGCACCGCCCCGGTCGGCATGTTCGTCGACCGCCGAGACGATCTCCGGCACCGTGCGCAGGTAGCGGCGAATCTCCTCCTTCAAAGCCCCCGTGCCCTTGCCGTGGAGAATCGACACCGTACCCACGCCCACCATCAGCGCGTCGTCGATGAAGTTGCGCACCTCGTCCAGCGCATCGGCGGCCCGCATGCCGCGCACGTCGATGTGATCCTTGAAGTTGAGTTTGCGCGACGAGATGTCCACCGAGAGCACCGTACGAGCCGCAACGGGCCGCGTCGCCTCGCGGTATTCGTTGTTCGAAACCACCGTCAGCAGCCCTTTGTCCACCGTCGTGAGTATCTGTCCGAACGCCACCTGCGCCCGCTTTCCCTTCACCGACTGCACCACGCCGACCATCTCCTGCCCGGCCATGCGGACTTTCGACCCGGCGACCACTTCGCGCGGCTTTTCGGGCTGCGGAGCGGCCTCCCCGGCTGCCGGCTGCGCGCCCTGCTGCGCCCTGCGCTCGGCGCGCCGTCGGCGGCGGCGTTCGATACGCTCGATCTCGCGGGCCACGGCGGCTTCGTTCCCGGCCTCGTCGGCCTTCTCGACCGCCTCGCGGAAGTCGTCCAGCTCGCGCCGCGCCAGCCGCGTCAGCTCCTTCTCGGCCTGCGCCTCGCGGATGGTTTTAATCGTATTTTCTATCTGTTTGTTGGCGTCGGCGATCAACTGCCGGGCCTCCTGCTTGGCTTTTTTCAGAATCTCCTGCCGCTCGGCGCGGATCTTCGCCAGCTGCTCGGCATAGTTCTGCTCCAACTCCTCGACCTTGCGGTCCGTCAGACGGATGCGGTCGCGCTTCTGCTCCCAGTAATGCTTGTCGCGGGCGATCTCGCGCAGCTGTTTCTCGATATTGATGTGATCCGACCCGGCCTTCTCGCTCGCCGCACGGATAATATCCTCCGGAAGCCCGATCTTGCGGGCGATCTCCACGGCGAACGAACTGCCCGGCTTACCCATTTCCAGCCGGAACAGCGGCCGGATGTTCTGCACGTCGAACATCATCGCGCCGTTGGCGATGCCCTCCACCGACGCGGCGTAATACTTGATATTGGCGTAGTGGGTCGTGATCACGCCGTAACACCCCCTGCCGAGCAGACGCTCGAGGATCGCCTCGGCGATGGCCCCGCCGATGACCGGCTCGGTTCCCGACCCGAACTCGTCGATCAGCACCAGCGTGCGGCCCGAAGCGCCCGCCAGCATGTGCTTCATGTTCAGCAGGTGCGACGAATAGGTCGACAGGTCGTTGTCGATCGACTGCTCGTCGCCGATGTCGATGAAAATGCTCTCGAAGACCGGCAGTTCCGAGACCTCGGAGACCGGAACCGGAAACCCGCACTGGAACATGTACTGCACGATGCCCGTGGTTTTCAGGCAGACCGACTTGCCGCCGGCGTTGGGTCCCGAGATGACGAGGATGCGCTTGCGACGGTCGAGCTGCAAATCCAGCGGCACGATCTCGCGCCCCGCAGCCCGCAGCGTCTGCTGCAACAGCGGGTGGCGGGCGTTTTTCAGCACCAGCCTGTCGTCCGTCGAGAGGATCGGCCGCACGCACCCGTTCTCCGAGGCCCAGCGGCCCTTGGCGCGCAGCATGTCGATCTCGGCCAGGTAGTCGCCCGAATCGGCGATCAGCCCCGCGTCGGGACGGATCGCTTCGGTAAACTCCGTGAGGATGCGCACCACCTCGCGCCGCTCGGCGTACTCCAGTTCGCGCAGTTCGTTGTTGATCTCTACCACCTCGACCGGTTCGACGTAGAAGGTTTTGCCCGTCGCCGATTCGTCGTGGATAAAGCCGTTCAGTTTGCGTTTGTTGCCCGCCGAAACCGGGATCACGGCCTTGCCGTCGCGGATCGAGATCTGGGCGTCGGCATCGACGATGCCCGCCCCCTTGGCCGCAGACAGCACGGCCTGCAACCGCTTGGCCGCCTGCCCTTCGCGTTCGCGGATGGAGCGGCGGATCTCCTGCAGGGCGGGCGAGGCGTTGTCCTTCACCTGGCCGAAGCGGTCGAGAATGCCGTCGATGCGCTGCACGATCTCCGGAAAGGCCGCAACGCCCCGCGTGCGGGCATGGAGGGCCGGATAACGCTCCTCGCGGCTGATGATGAACGAGACGATGCCGCCGATTGCGGCCAGCGCCCGGCGCAGGGTCACGACCTCCTCCACGTCGAGGAACGAACCTTCGACGCGCAGTTTGGCGACGATGTAATCGACGTCGGGGTACTCGCCCCCGGGGAAATCATGCTCCATATCCAGCAGCAGGCGCATTTCGTCGGCGAGCGCCAGCCGCCGTTCGATCTCGCGCGCAGAGGTCGAAAAGCCCTCCGCGGCGAGCCGCTCGCGGGCGGCGCGCATGGTGCAACGTGCCGCGACCTGCTCGCGGAGCCGGTCGAAACCTATCTTTTGCTCGAATGTAGCAGGGTAAATCATGAGGAATGAAAAATAAAAATGAAAAATTAAGAATTGGCCGACCGTCCGAAGATTCATTTTGCGCTCTCGATATGGCAATATGGCCGGACGGGACATGATGAAAAACATTCCTGCCGGCTCCTTTCCAATTTTTAATTCTTAATTTTTAATTCTTAATTTCACCGAGTCCCGCTCGGCCCTGGCCGCAGCTTTGGCGGCTTTGCGCTCGGCCTTCTCCTGCATCTTCTCGGGACTGCGCCCGAAAAGCGAGAAATGCACGTAACGGCCGGGATACTGCTCGAGGTTGGCCAGCAGCGAGGCGAGATTAGCGCTGGCCTCGGTCAGCGAATCGTAGAGCGCAGGATCGTTCATCAGTTTGCCGATGGTCCCCTCGCCCGCCTCGACCTTTGCCAGCAGGCCGTTCACCTCGTCCACGGCGTCCGTAAGCCTGCGGGCGAACCCGGCGTCGGCCAGCTCCCCGGTTATCCGGTTCAGGCTGCCGACGATGCTGTCCACACGCGGGGTGTTCCTGCCCAGCATCGCGGAGAACTCCGTAAGGTCGTCGACGGCGGCTTTCAGGTTGCGCTTCTCGGCGTCGAGCAGGCCGGCCATGTCGCCCGTAATGGCGTTCAGGTGGCTCAACGTCCCGGAAATATTCTGCGCGTTGGCCTCCATCAGGTGATTGAGGTTGGTCAGCGTGCGCGAGAGGTCGCCCGTCACCTGCGACACCTTCTGCTTGAAGAAATCCAGCTCCGACCCGGCCACGTCCATCAGGTCGCGTTCGCGCACCGAGCGCAGCGTGTCGCCCTTCTGGAGATAGGTGCGCGCCGTGCCGTAGTTGATTTCGATGGCCTTTCCGCCCATCAGCCCGTTGCTGTAAATCTTGGCCTCGGAGTCGGTCGGAATGTGATACTGACGTTTGATGGTGAACTGCAACACGACGTTGTCGCTGCGCTGCGGATCGAACGAAATGCCCGTCACCGTACCGATCTTGACGCCTTTCATCATAATCGGCGACGCCGCCTGCACGCCGTTGATCTGGTCGTAGGCGGCGTAATAGACCGAATTGCGGCTGAAAATGTCGAATCCTTTCAAAAACCGGATTCCGGCCCACGCGGCAATGATCATCGTCACGCCGAAAATTCCGATTTTAACTTCCCTTTTCATATCTGTACTTTTATTTTACAATTTGCGTACCCCGGCACGCGACCACGAAGGCCCCGGGAAATACCTTGCGCACCTCGGCCAGCTTCCGCTGTGCGGCTTCACGGGTGCCGTACTCGCCCACACCGTATTTATAGGGGAACCGCCCCTCGGCCGCATACTCCTTCACCTTGCCGCGGTAGGCGCGGAACTGCGCCGAGGCGAGGGGTACGGGCGACGCCGAAGCCATCACCTGAATCGTATAGCGCAGGGGCTGTACGGCCGGTTTCTCCGGGGTTCTGACCGGAGCTGCCGTCGCGGTCTTTCCCTCCGCGGGCTGCGCCGCTGCGGTCTTTTCAGCGGACTTTGCCGCAGGCTTTTCAACGCTCTTTTCCGCGGCCTTTCCGGCAGACTTTTCCGCAGGCTGTTCCGCGGCCGGTTTCGCGGCAGCGGCCTGCTCCTCCTCGGCCATCCGGGTCCCGAGCACATAGGTCGAATAGTTGCGGATCGCCTGGTAGAGCGACCGGGCGATCTCGTTCTGCCCCTTATCGGACTTCATGTAGGCCAGTTCCTGCTGGTTGGACATGAACCCGATCTCGGTCAGCACGCCCGGCATGTCCGTCGCATAGAGCACCCGCAGCAGCTGCGGCTTTATGCCGCGCGAATGGCGGCCCGCCTTGAGGTAGCTGTTCTGAATGCAGCGGGCGAAAGCCATGCTGTATTCGCCGTAGGTGAACTGGAGATTCTGAATGTAAGCCCGCACGATGGCCGCCGTCCGTTCGTCGGACATGTCGATCAGATCCTCGCGGTTGTTTTCGAACAGGGCGTTCTCGTTGTAGCGCTGCTCCTTCGAACTCTCGCCCATGATCAGCGTCTCGACGCCCCGCACGCCCGTCGCCCGGGGTGCGGCGTTGGCGTGGATCGAGATGAAGAGGTCGCCCCCGGCCTTGTTGGCAATGTCGGCCCGCGCCTGCAGGTCGGCCGCCAGGTCCGCCCCCAGAGTCCTGTCCGCCGTGCGGGTGTAGACCACCTTCACGCCCGGCATCCCCTCCTCGACGAGCTTTCCGAGTTTGAGCGCCACCTTCAGCGTGAGGTCCTTTTCATAGACCCCGCCGTAGTGCGCGCCGGGGAATTTTCCCCCGTGCCCGGCGTCGATGACCACGACTTCGACGCCGTGCGCAATATTCCCCGCAGACGCAACGTTCATAAGAACAGTTGCAGCCGCGAAGGCGAATAGCAGCAAAAGTCGTGTGCGCATATTTAATGGTACCAAGTGTGAGCTTTCTATAAATTTTTACCTATCTTTGTCGGGCCGAAAACGCGGCGGGAGGGGCACAGGACCTCGATCCGGGCGTTTTTGCCGACTTGTCGGCAAAGGTATGGAAAATTTTTGGGATTTTGGATAAAATTAGGGTAAAATATCTCTTGTCGGCGACGGTGATTCTGCTGTTTGCCCAGATCGTACTGGGCGGCGGAGCGCCCCGCACGACCCGCAATCCCGCCCCCGGGGACACCGTCCCGGTTCCGTTCCGCGCCGACGCGATACGTCCCGACACGAGCGCACGTCCGCCTTTTGTCACCCCCTCGCGGCGCGAGGCCCGCAGGCAGGCGCGCGAAGAGGCCCGGCGGCGCGAAGCGTTCAACGCACTGCCGCAGGAGGAGAAGGATTCGCTCTTTTCGGCGCAGGTCGACTCGCTCGTGGCGCAGAAGGCCGATTCTCCGGGCGCGGCACGGCCCGACTCGCTCGCCGCCGACACGCTCCGCCGCGATTCGGTGAAGACGCCGCGGCCCGCAGGGGCGTTCCTCGACGACCCGATCACGGGCAAGAACACCGACTCGCTGGTCTACGACGTGCGCAACAAGCTGGTCTACATCTACAACAAGGGCGACGTCACCTACCAGAACAGCAACCTCAAGGCCGACTACATGCGCATCGACATGGATTCGAAGATGGTCTACGCCTACGGCAAGCCCGACACGCTCGACGGCAAGGATATTGTCACCAAACCCGAATTCACCGAAGGGTCGGCCACCTACCAGATGGACACGATCACCTACAACCTCGACTCGAAGAAGGCGAAGATCAAGGGCGTGGCCACGCAGCAGGGCGACGGCTGGCTGGTGGGCGGCAGCGTGAAGAAGATGCCCGACAACACGATCAACATCGAGCACGGCAAGTACACCACCTGCGACCATACGGACCACCCCCACTTCTACCTGGCGATGACCAAGGCGAAGGTCATACCCGGCAAGAAGGTGATCACCGGCCCGGCCTACCTGGTGATGGAGGACGTGCCGATCTACTTCCTCGGCATCCCCGAGGGCTTCTTCCCGATCAACATGGGTCCCAAGTCGGGCCTGCTGATGCCCACCTACGGCGAGGAGTACTCCAAAGGGTTCTTCCTGCGCGACCTGGGCTATTACTTCACCCTGGGCGAATACGCCGACCTGGCGGTGCGCGGCGGATTCTACACGCTGGGATCGTGGGAGGCTTCGGCCGCCTCGCGCTACATCAAGCGCTACAAGTACAGCGGCAGTTTCAACATGCAGTATTCGAATGTCAAGACGGGCGAAAAGGGCGAGGACGACTACATCAAGCAGAGCAACTTCCGCATCCAGTGGACCCACTCGCAGGACCCCAAGGCCAACCCGGGTTCGACCTTCTCGGCCTCGGTGAACTTCGCCACGAGCGGTTACAGCCGCTACTCGGCCACGAACCTCAACGACATCCTCTCGACGCAGACCAACTCGACGGTCTCCTACTCGAAGAACTGGGCCGGAACGCCCTTCTCGCTGTCGGCGAACATGGCCATCTCGCAGAACTCGCAGAACAAGACCATCTCCATCACGCTCCCCACGATGGTCTTCAACGTCTCGCGCTTCTACCCTTTCAAACGCAAGGAGAAGCAGGGCAAGGACCGCTGGTACGAGAAGATCTCGATGCAGTACACGGGTAAGATGACCAACTCGGTGACCACCACCGAATCGGAGGTCTTCTCCAAGGAGACGCTCGAAAACATGAAAAACGGCATCGAGCACTCGATTCCGATTTCGGCGTCGTTCAACCTGTTCAACTACATCAACCTCTCGCCGTCGGTCAACTACAACGAGAAGTGGTATTTCAAGAAGGTCGAGTTCGAGTGGAACCCCGTCACCAACCAGACCGACACGCTGCCGACGAACTACGGTTTCTACCGCCTCTACAACTACAACCTCAGCGTCTCGGCCTCCACGACGGTCTACGGCATGTATGACTTCACGAAGAAGAGCCGCAACCGCAAGATCCAGGCGATCCGCCACACGCTGACCCCCTCGATCGGATTCTCCTACGCCCCGGATTTCAGCGACCCCAAATACGGCTACTACAAGACCCGCCAGACCGACTCGACGGGCCGTTTCACGACCTATTCGCCCTATGCCGTCAACGCCTACGGCGTTCCGTCGTCGGGACGCTCGATGTCGATGAACTTCTCGCTGTCGCAGAACCTCGAAATGAAGGTGCTCTCGAAACGCGACACCTCGGGCGTGAAGAAGATCAAGCTCATCGACGAACTGCGCATCAGCGGCTCGTACAACTTCCAGGCCGACTCGATGCGCCTGTCAACCATCCCGATCTCGTTCCGCACAACGCTGTTCAACAACTTCGGCATCAACCTCTCGGCGACGCTCGACCCCTACCGCGTCTCGCCCGAGGGCAAACGCTACGACAAGCTCTTCTTCCCGGGGCGTATCGTCTCCACGGGCTGGTCGTTCGGCTACACTTTCAAGTCGCGCGCCGACAAGTCCCAGCCGGCCATGAACGACATCACGTCGATCCCTCCGGAGTACATGAACCCCTTCTACGACCCTTACGGGCACATGGACCCCGTGCTGCGGCGGCAGTACATGGCGCAGAGCTACTACGACTTCTCGCTGCCGTGGAACTTCGGCTTCAACTACTCGGTCAACTACTCGATCTCCTACGTCAACAACGGCACGACGGGCTACCGCAAGAACGTCACCCAGACGGTCGGGTTCAACGGCTCGCTGAATGTCACGCCCAAAACCGGCATTAATTTCCAGGGCGGCTTCGACATCAAGCAACGGAAGCTCACGACCTCGTCGGTCTCCATCACGCGCGACCTCCACTGCTGGCAGATGTCCTTCTCGTGGATACCGTTCGGCTACCACCGTTCGTGGAGTTTCAACATCGGCGTCAAGGCCGCATCGCTCTCCGACCTGAAATACGACAAATCGCAGTCGATGTACGACAACATGTACTAAACGAAAAGCGGCGGTGTCGGAAATCGACACCGCCGCTTAACTTCATGAATCAAATCAATCAATTTTTATAGGTCTGGGAAAATCCTCCCATTTTCGTGAATCCGAGTAATATATTTTGGACTCTCCAACGCCATTACTGAAAGATAACGTATAGTGGAGAGAATCTATCCGCTGATAATAATAGGGCGGATTACTCTCATCTACTATCACTATACCGATATCCGAAAGAGACGATGGGGTCGTACCAATAGAATCCTTATAAGAATCTATCCGTTCAATTACAGCATTGCCGCCATCAATCATTTGTGATTCATAGCTGCAACTACACAGCATAAGCGGTGTGCTTAAAATGAATAGGACTAATTTCATACTGAGGATTCCGTGTAGTGCATACGGGAGTTGTCGATTCGTGCGAGAGGGTGGTTTATGATCGCTTTTCTAATTAATTATAAGTGCGTCACCTCGGCCGGCTCGCGGTCGATGTAGTTGGGATAGCGGAACTGCGGCATCCCGAAAGCCATCGCCGCACAGATGCGGCGGCCTTCGAGCCCCAGCATCCCGTTCAGCCGCGCCGCCCGGTCTTGCCGGAGGGCCGTCAGCACGAACCCCATGTATATCTGGCTCACGCCCAGCGCTTCGGCCATCAGCGAAGCGTTCTGACAGGCCAGATTCGCATCCTCGGCCCCGAAACGGTTCTCCTTCGGGGCATGGATGAACAGCACCGCCGTCGCGCCCCGCAGCACGCGGTCGCGACCTTCGGCGTACTCACGCCGCAGGCGTTCGAAGACGGGCACATAGCGGTACACCTCCGGCACGATGCGGCTCAGCCACGGCCGCACGAGCGGACTTCGCAGGCGTTTTTCCAGCTTTCCGAACACCCCGAGGGTGTACTCCGTAATTCCCCGCAGCTTCTCCGGATCGGTCACCAGCGTATAGCCCAACTGCCGGGCGTTGGTGGCCGTCGGAGCGCGGTCCGCCGCCGCAACGATGCGGTCCAGCATCTCCTGCGGCACGGGAGTCTTTTTCAGGGCCCGGTTCGACCGCCGCACGGCCATCAGCAGCTCCACCTGTTCGGGCGTCGGCAGCGGGGCGTAATCGG
>OKWG01000509.1_pt1 | contig 13763 bp, 8 predicted proteins | sample 1607091 | NCBI WGS metagenome assembly OKWG01 (sample SAMN04414080, study PRJEB24778) | human gut metagenome | material: faecal | host: Homo sapiens
ATTTTTACCCATGATAGTTATGATAGATGAATGATAGTTGAAAACAGGAACTATCATGGAGTAACATGCTGTTTTACAATTATATAAATTTGATTATGATAGTATGATAGTTGTTTTGCTCAAAAATCTTTATATAGAAATACCCGTACTAAAGACAAGGATTGATTGTCCCTTATGATTTTGGTGCGGTTACCCTACAACTTCGTTCAGAGCTTCGGAATCTTTCAGGAGAGTATTTTAAAATATTCCCGATCCTTCTTGGAAGGAGCTATTATTGCAGGTTTCCAAGACTGTGAATGATGACAAACAGGGGTTCTGTTTGGAACGGATATTTCTTGAAAAAGAACGTAGTTCCGAGAGAACTATGGTATTCGATATCGGAAGAAAAAATATAAAAATGAAATTTTTTCCATTTTCAACTGGGGATATAGGCTTGTGAACTGTTAGTATTATGTAAGCATAAGTAAAAAGATGAAAAATGGACAGGGAAACGTTATATAAGTTCTTTGAAGGAGCCGCTTCTTATGAAGAAGAAGTCCGGATCCGGCAATGGATGGAACATTCCCCGGAAAACAGACGAGAATTCTTGAAAGAGAGAAAGATATTCGACTCGATGTTGCTTCTTGGCGATGAAAAAACGATCGAAGAAAAGATGCGACACAAGTCATGGAGCTTGAGTTCTCTCGGAACTGAGTTAATCAAGATTGCGGCAGCTGTCGCTGTGACATTGGGGCTTAGCTTATTATATCAATTTGTTTCAGATAAAAATGGAGTTGTGCCGATGCAATCCATTTATGTCCCTACCGGACAACGGGTGAACATCACGCTGTCGGACGGGACGAATGTCTGGCTGAATGCTCGGACGAAGATCGTTTACCCGGCTGTGTTCGACAAGTCCGTACGCCAGGTAGCGGTAGACGGAGAAGCCTATTTCGATGTGGCCACAGATCAGAAAAGGCCTTTTCTCGTTGAAACGGGCAAATGTAATATGGAAGTACTGGGAACAAAATTTAATGTGGAAGGCTATTCCGATAAAGACGATTTCGAGGTTACGTTGATGGAAGGAAGTGTGCGAGTTGCCTCCCGTATCGGTCTGGGGGATACATTGATGTTGAAGCCGGACAGCAAAGCTTGCCTGCAAAAGGACGGCAGGCTGAAAGTCATTCCGGTTGACGATTACAATCCCTATCGTTGGAAAGAAGGACTGATATGTTTTCGGAACGAATCGTTCCTCTCGATCATGAATGATCTGGAGAAATATTTCGGAGTCAGCATAGTTGTTGAGAATAAGAATGTATTGAAATACTATTTCACGGGAAAGTTCAGGCAAGCAGACGGTATCGACTATGCGTTGAGGGTATTGCAGAGGGATATCCGTTTCAAGTATGAACGGGACGATGAAAATCAGATTATTTATATTAGGTGAACACAAGTAATAGAAGAACAGAAATAAAAAACACAATAATTAGTATTAACCTTATAAAATAAAAGGAAACATGAAAACAGGCAGTCAATAACAGAAAAATGCCGGCAAGCGCTGGGGGGCATTTGCCGGTATTCCAATCAACACAATTTTTTTAATTCATTGTATTAACTTCAAATCAGTTACAAAGGTATGAAAAAAAACTTTTTGTCGGGGGGATATTATCCGAAAACTCCGTCAGGTAAAAAAATCTTGAGAACTATGCGAATATCCACATTCCTTTTGGGAGCCTGCGTATTCTGTTCGTATGCTGAAGATTCACATTCGCAGAATGCCCGGGTTAGTATTAACAAGAACAATTCTCAATTAGAGGAAATTCTAAATGAGATTGAAAGTCAGACAGATTATTTGTTTATCTATAATAACCAGGTAGATGTTAACCGGAAAGTTTCGGTAAAGGCGAAAACGAAACCTGTTTCAGAGGTATTGGATAACCTGTTCAAGAATGCGGGTATCGAATATGAAATGGAAGGAACTCATATTATTTTGTCTTCGAAAAGCCGGGATGCGATCGCTGCCGCTCAACAGCAGACACATGTCTTAACCGGTCGGATTGTCGATAACAACGGCGAAGCGATCATTGGAGCGAACGTGGTGGTGAAAGGTACTACAAATGGTACGGTTACCGATATAGATGGTAATTTCTCTATCGAGGCCGATCCTAATTCGGTTTTGAATATTTCTTATATTGGTTACCTGTCAAAGGAGATCGTTGTCGGTAACCAAAAAACAATCAATGTCGTATTATTGGAAGATACGAAAACGCTGGATGAAGTTGTCGTGATCGGTTACGGTACGCAGAAAAAGGCGGACTTGACCGGTTCTGTAGCTAACGTGAGCACAGATGATTTGAATACACAGAGCAACACTACTATCGGGCAGGCCTTGCAAGGTAAGATTGCCGGTGTGGATATCGTTTCGCAGGGTGGTGCGCCGGGCGGTAGTACCCGTGTCATGGTCCGTGGTATCGGAACGTTGAACAATTCTTCTCCTTTGTATATCGTGGACGGTATGTATATGAGTGGAATCGATCATATCAATCCGAACGATATTGCCAGTATCGATGTGTTGAAAGATGCTTCTTCGGCTGCGATTTACGGTTCACGTGCAGCTAACGGCGTCGTTATAGTAACGACAAAAGAGGGAAGCAATACGGAAGGGAAACCGATTATCGATCTATCGGCCAATGTCGGCGTCAGTTCGCCTTCCAAATATCTGGATTTATTGGATGCTGCCGGCTGGGCGGAAGTGACGACCGTTTCCAGAAGGGCTGCCGGATTGAGTCCGCTCGAAATGGCACAGGATTTGGCTTCAAAACCGGATAATGACTGGCAGGACTTGATGTTTGGTCCGGCATTGATGCAAAACTATGCGCTTTCTGTGAAGGGAGGAGGTAAATATTCCACCTACTATAATAGTGTGGGGTATACGAATCAGGACGGCGTGATGAAAGGCACGAACTACCAGCGTTACACGTTGCAGAGCAAACAGGATTTCAAGAAGGGTATTTTCCAGGCTGGGACAAATGTCGTGTTGACTTATGATCAAAGCAATCCTTTATATTCGGTCATTAGAGGGGGAATGGTCGGACATACGTTGCAGGCTATTCCGACATGGGAACAATATGATGAAAACCGGACAGGTGGATATGGTGGCTTGTACGGAGACGTTGTGAATTTGACTCATCCGTTAGGTATGGTGGACGATAATTTAATGAAGAGATATAGTGATAATGTAAAAATATTTGCAAATGCTTATGTCTCCGTAGAATTAATGAAAGGTCTGAAATATAAGTTAAACCTGACTCCGGATTTCCAATTTTATCGCTATAATAGTTATGAAGGCCTGTTTGATTTCGGGCTGGCAAAACATGATATAACAGCGGTGACGGAACAGCAGACCCGTACACGTAATATTTTGGTCGAAAACTTGCTGACTTTTGATCGTACGTTCGGAGACCATAAGGTGTCGGCTCTTGTCGGATATACATATCAGGATTCCCGGTATCGTTATATGCAAGGTTCCGGGCAAGGAATGCCGACTGGAATTACTGAAATAGATGCCGCATCTCAAGGATTGGCCGTAAGTGGTAATTCAAGCCGCAGCGTGTTGACTTCCATTTTAGGACGTGCTTTCTATTCTTATAAGAATCGCTATTTGTTGACTGCGACCATTCGCCGTGATGGTTCTTCTAAGTTCGGTTCCAATTATCGGTATGGTAATTTCCCATCGGTATCTGTTGGTTGGAATATTGCAGAAGAGGATTTTGTAAAGAATAGCGTATCTTGGTTGGATCAGTTGAAGTTGAGAGGCGGATATGGGGTGCTAGGTAATCAGGAAATTGATAACTATCAATATGTGTCTGTTGTTACGACCGGCATTAATTATCCGGATGGAAAGAGTGGACTGATACAAGGTGCTTTCCCAAAAACGTTTGCTAATCCGGATATCAAATGGGAAGAAACGGCGATGACGAATGTCGGTATTGACTTTATGGCCCTGCGTAATCGTTTGACTTTGACTGCCGATTGGTATGTAAAGAATACGAAAGATATCTTGTTGAATGTGCCTATTCCTATTTCTACGGGAGGTGCTAATGATCCGATTCGTAATGCAGGTAAGATCCGTAATCAAGGATTTGAATTTAATTTGGGATGGAATGAGTCTTTGAATAAGGATCTGTCCTATGGTGTAAGTTTCCTTGGAACTTATAATAAAAACGAAGTGGTGGAAATGGGGGCAGAATCGCAGGTAATTACCGGTGGGACGATTCATGGAGGAACTTATACGAGCAGAACGTTGGCCGGTTATCCTATAGGTGGTTTTTGGTTGATTCCTACTGACGGCTATTTTAATAGCACGGAAGAGGTGCAAGCTCATCAGAAAGATGGGGTTCTGATTCAGCCGAGTGCCGAACCCGGCGATATTCGTTTCAAGGATACAAATAATGACGGAACGATTAATGATGAGGATCGTGTGTATTGTGGCAGCCCATTCCCGAAATTCACCTATTCGATCAATGGTAATATTACGTATAAGAATGTTGATTTCTCGATTGGTTTCCAAGGTGTCACTGGTAATAAAATTTATAATGCGACGAAGTTGGAATTGACGGATGTGACCCGTGGTACGAACTATTTGGCAAGTACTTTGGATTATTGGACGCCTGAAAATCAAAATGCGTCCTCTCCTCGGCTGATTTGGACCGACCCGAATAGGAATGCCCGTTCCGAATCCGACCGTTATTTGGAGAGCGGTTCTTATTTTCGCTTGAGAAATCTTCAGGTAGGTTATACCTTGCCTACGGTTTGGTTTCATGGCTTTGTCCAGAAAGCTCGTGTGTATGTCAATGCGGAGAATCTCTTTACGATCTCCTCTTATTCGGGGTATACGCCGGACGTGAATTCTTCAGATGTATATTCTCGTGGTTTCGATGAATTTATATATCCTTCTAATCGTACATTTATGTTTGGTTTGAATGTCACATTTTAAATAAAATAACAGTATGAAACGAATATATCTATATTTTATATCTTGTATAATGGTTGTTACAGGTTTGTGTACTTCGTGCGACGCTCAGTTGGAGCAGATGAATCCGAACAAGGCGACCGAAGATACTTTCTGGCAGACCGAAGCTGATTTTGAATTGGCTTTGACTTCATGCTATACTCCTTTGAAAAATGCTCTAAACGGGGGATATTATGGAACTCGTGGTGTAATGATGCGTATTGCTCGTGCGGACGAAGTGGAGTTTAGAAACGATATCAGCGATGTCTTTCAAGCCTGTTATTTTACAAATACAAATGGTAATTCTCTTTCACAAGGGATGTTTTATCAATTCTATAATGCATTGTATAGAACGAATTCAATCATGCAGAAGCTGGAAGAGAAGCAAGGAGAATTCGGAGAGGATTTCGTCAATAAGGTGAAGGCGGAGTGTTTGTTTATTCGCGGGTTCTATTTGTTCCAATTAGGAAAAGAGTTTAAAAATGCACCTTTGCGTCTGACAGCTTCTCAGTCTCCTTCTACATTCCCTTTGGAAAAGTCTTCTCAGGCCGAGATATGGTCGCAGGCTGAACAGGATTTGCTTACTGCGGCTTCTTTGTTGCCGGTGAAGAATGATGTTATCGGAAAACCGACAAAAGGTGCAGCGTATGCTGTGTTGGGTAAAATATATGTATATGAAGAAGACTTTGATAAGGCAATTGAAATATTGGAACCTTTGACAAAATCACCTTATACGTATCGTTTGGTGGAGGATTTTGCATGGAATTTTGATGATGTACATGAAAACAATGAAGAGAGTATTTTCGAATTGTTGATGGAGCCGGTTGGTGGAACGGATATTTGGGGAGATGGAGAGAATATCAATTCGACTCAAACGAATACACGTCCGAAAGAATATGCGGCACCGGAAGCCAGTGGTTGGTATGAGGCAAATCCGACCCCGCAAATAATGGATTATTTCTTGGAAGAAAAAGATAAAGAAGGAAATTTTGATTATCGTGCACGTTCATCGGTTGCTTGGGATTATGAAGGATGTATGTATTATTTGAAGCCTTTTCGGGAGAAGTTTGCAGAAGACAGATGGAATACATATTGGATTTTGAAATATCAGAATTGGAATACGGCCGAATCGGAGGCTGATCCGCCTATGTCTTGCATCAATGAACGGGCGATACGGTATGCAGATGTGCTTCTTCTGCTTGCTGAGTCTTATTTGCGTGGAAAGCAGGATTTGCCGATGGCAATCGGGTATTTGAATCAGATTCGTGAACGGGCTAATTTGAACCCCTATAGCGGAGCACAGACGTATGAGGCTGTCTTTAATGATTTGGAGCGTCAGCGTGCCATCGAGTTCTTTGTGGAAGGGGAACGTTTTTACGATCTTCGCCGTTGGGGATTGTTGGAAAAGCGTATGCAGACTTGTAATGAAGTTCGGTATAAACAATTAATGACTGGTAAGGTCGGGGATACGAATCGTTATTATTATTATCCTATACCATCCAAGGAGTTGGAGACAAATCCGTTATGTACCCCGAATGAAGGTTGGTGATTGACCGTTTTTTAATAGGTATTATTCTAAGGCTCGGTTGTAATGGTGTAAAACATGTTATGGCTGGCCCTTTTCTTCTTCTATTTATTAGGACTTTCTTTTTGAGTCCCGTATCTTTGATAAAAATAACGTATATCATGAAAATACAACTATTAATCATAAGTCTGTTGTTTATGACAAATGGCCTCTGTGCCCGTGGCTTGGACAAGGCGTTTCAGCTCCTGCCCCAACCTCAATCTGTCGAACTGCTTCCGGGAAAAGGAATTATGTATACCGATCTTAAATTTGTATCGGCCGCATCAGACACACTTGTCCCTATATTGGGAGCGTTGACGGATGTCCTTCCCCGTGCAGGACATATGGGAAAGGGATTATTCTTACAACTTTCCGAATCGAATGTGCCTGATTCGCCCGAAGGATATGTTTTGGAGGTGAATGATAAAGGTGTGACAGTCACGGCTCGCACGGAAGCCGGACTGTTTTACGGTTGCCAAACGTTGGAGCAGTTGTTGGAAGATAGCCGGGATTTTGACCTGGAAATTCCGCAGATGAAGATAACTGATTATCCGGCTATCGCCTACCGTGCCGTCCATCTTGATACGAAGCATCATCTGGACCGGATGGAATATTATTACCGGATGATCGACAGGCTGGCACGTTATAAAGTGAATGCGATTATCTGGGAACTGGAAGATAAACTGCGCTTTACTCGCCGTCCGGAAGTCGCAGCTCCGAATGCGATCAGCAAGCAGGAGATGCAGGCACTCTGCCGGTATGCGAAGGAACGGAATGTCGAGATCTGCCCACTTGTGCAAGGACTCGGCCATGCCGGTTTTATATTGAAACATCATTGGGAACTGCGTGAGAATCCGGACAGCGATTGGGAATTCTGTCCGTCCGATCCGCGTACATACGAGGTGCAGTTCGATCTTTATCTGGATGCGCTTGAAGCCATGCCGTACGGGAAATACCTGCATGTCGGTGGGGATGAGATCACGGCGATCGGAATCGACGACCGTTGCAAGGCTACAGGCAAGACTGCTTTCGAATTGCAGATGATCTGGTTGAAGAATGTCTGCCAGTTTGCTGTAGACCATGGTCGTATTCCTATATTTTGGGATGATATGCCGTTAAAATATGCCGGTATATGGGAACTTGCGTTAAGCGATAAATCCGAAGAGGAAGTGGTGAAGGTCTGGAACACCGACAAACTGGATGAGGCGATCGGTTTGTTTCCGAAAGAATGCGTGTATATGCGTTGGAAATATGAGGATGCGACGACGCCTGCCCATCGGCGCCTTTTGGAATGGTATCATGATAAGGGGCTGAAGGTGATGGGGGCGACGGCTGCTTCTGCCGGTGACTCGCCTTTTATGCCGCGCCGGAATACCCGTTCGGAATACGTGAAAGGATTCAGCCAGTTGGTTGCCGACAATCAACTGGAAGGAATATTGGCGACTGCTTGGGATGACGGTTCGCCGCATCTGGAAACGGTATGGAGGGGGTTCATTGCACAAGGAGAATTCGGTTGGAATCCGTCGGCACGGGATATCGAAGCGTTTAAAAAAGCACATGCACAGCGGGAATATGGTTTTCGCCCGGAGGATAACCGGATGGCCTTTCTGGATGAACTGGAGAAGGCGGTCTTTTTCTTCGATGGCGCGTTGGTGACTTCCGGACGCCGCAATCCGGCGTGGGGCACGACTGCTTTCACATTGATGGAGTTGCCGGACAAGACGAAACCGGGGGCATGGAGCGAACTGTATAAAGATAAAATTGCACAGGCAAAGATTGAAGCCGGACGTTACGAGAAGATAGTCCAGGGTATCAGAACGGCGGAGGCGGAGGCATTACGCAATCGCTATACGCTGCAAGTCTATGAACAGACGAATAACCTGCAAAACTATCCGGTGCGCCTCATCCTGGCCTTGAACGCTTATGACACGGCAAAGGACGATGCAGCCCGGGAAGCGGCTTTGGAGAAAGTCGCAGAGGTGTGTAGTTATTTCGATGTCATGCGCTCCAACCTGGAATCGGTCTATTCCGAAACTCGCTTCATGGAGCAGCCCGAAGGTTTCATCTCTGATCTGAACCATCACAATCATCTGGCTTCTAAAACGAACAATAGCGATTGGTGGTATTATTACGAGATTCCGATGGTGAAGAAAGTCCGCGCGTGGATGAAATAGTCGTACGGAATGACCAAAAAAATAATTTGGACACTTTGTACGACTTCAAACCCTTCAAAAAAATGAATTGGACACTTTGTGGCTTACAAAACGTCCCCTCAAAATAATTTGAACACTTTGTACAGCTTCAAAACGTTCAAAAAAATATTTTGGCCTCATTGAAGTACTTCAATGGCCTCACTGGAGATTTCGGGGGCGTTGTCGGGCGACAATAAGAACAAACGATCTGTTCTAATGATGCATAAAAATAAAATGGTGTAAATCATCATTTATGTGTACGTCATTATAATATATCACTTAATGAAAAATTATAAATATTCATATCATGAAGAAAATTACATTCAGTATCCTGTTTGTCTGGCTTAGCCTGTCCCTGTGGGCAGCCCGGCAGCCGGAGTTTTCGACAGCCGGCTTTTTCCGACTCGATAATAGCGGGCGGGAAGTCTATTCGATGAATCCTGCCTGGCGCTTCCATAAAGGTGCGGTGGAAAGTGCGGAAACAAAAGAATTTAATGATAAAGACTGGACGGTTGTCTCCCTGCCGGACGGTATCGAATATTTGCCGACCGAGGCGAGTGGTTGTATCAATTACCAAGGGGAGGTCTGGTATCGCAAGCATTTTACGCCCGATGCCGCTCTGAAAGGGAAGAAACTTTTTCTGCATTTCGAGGCCATTATGGGCAAAAGTAAGGTGTTTGTGAACGGTAAACTGTTGACGGAGCATTTCGGCGGTTACCTGCCTGTCATAGCCGATGTGACGGATGTGCTGGATTGGAATGGCGATAATGTGATTGCCGTCTGGGCGGATAACAGCGACGATCCTTCCTATCCTCCCGGAAAGGCGCAGGACGTGTTGGACTATACCTATTTCGGCGGCATCTACCGGGATTGCTGGTTGATCGCGCATAACAATGTGTTTATCACCGATCCAAATTATGAAAACGAGGTAGCAGGAGGCGGCTTGTTCGTCGCTTTCGGAAAGGTTTCGGATGCCTTGGCGGAAGTTCAGTTAAAAGATACATGTGCGCAATGCTACGAAGAATCCTTTTTCCGGCCGGGTGGAATATATGCTGTTGCAGCCGGATGGCACCGAAGTCGCCCGGCTGAGTGACAAGATACAGGTGAAGGCGGGTAGGGCAACTACTGTTTCCGACCGGATGCCGGTGAAGCAGCCGATGCTTTGGACCCCTTCGACACCGACCTTGTATAACCTGCTGGTGCGGGTACTTGATAAGGAAGGAAATGTGATCGACGGTTACCGCCGCCGTATCGGAATCCGCAGCATTGAGTTTAAAGGGAAAGACGGCTTCTACCTGAATGGCAGACCGTACGGCAAACCGTTGATCGGAGCTAACCGCCACCAGGATTTTGCGGTTGTCGGAAACGCTGTCGCAAATAGTATTCATTGGCGGGATGCCAAGAAACTGAAAGATGTCGGGATGGAGATCATCCGTAATGCTCACTGTCCGCAAGATCCGGCTTTTATGGACGCCTGCGATGAGTTGGGCTTGTTCGTGATCGTCAATACGCCCGGCTGGCAGTTCTGGAATGACGCGCCCGAATTTGCACAGCGTGTGTATAGCGATATCCGCAATGTCGTGCGCCGCGACCGTAACCATCCTTCGGTCTGGCTGTGGGAACCGATCCTGAACGAGACTTGGTATCCGGCTGATTTCGCCAAGAACACCCGTGATATCGTGGATGCCGAATATCCGTATCCTTATTGTTATAGCGGAAGTGACAGCGAAGCACGCGGGCATGAGAATTTCCCGGTCTATTTTGCCCATCCCGCCAATATGCAGGATGCTTCGAAAGAGATCGATCCGACGAAGACCTACTTTACCCGCGAATGGGGCGACAATGTGGATGATTGGAGCTCACACAATTCGCCGAGTCGTGTAGCCCGTAACTGGGGAGAACAGCCGATGCGCGTACAGGCACAGCATTATGCCTGCCCTTATTATCCGGTGACCAGCTACGATGTTCTTTATAAGCAGTCTCCGCAGCATGTCGGCGGTTGTCTCTGGCATTCGTTCGACCATCAGCGCGGTTACCATCCTGATCCTTTCTATGGTGGTTTGATGGATGTCTTCCGCCAGCCGAAATATTCATATTATATGTTTATGGCGCAACGTCCGGCAGTTAAGAATGACCGGAATGCCGGAAGCGGGCCGATGGTGTATATCGCCCATGAGATGACGCCTTTCTCCGGCAAGGATGTAACGGTCTATTCCAATTGTGACGAGGTTCGTCTCACGTTCAACAAGGGTGGAAAGACTTATACTTATAAGAAAGACAAGAACCGTCCCGGAATGCCTTCTCCGGTTATCACTTTCCCGGATGTCTATGATTTTATGGTGGACAAGGCTTTTTCAAGAACTCAAAAACAAGATGATGTTTATCTGCTTGCCGAGGGTTTGATCGACGGCAAGGTCGTTGCTACACATAAAGTCGTACCTGCCCGTCGCCCCGAAAAAATCCTGTTGTGGATGGATAATGAAGGCACGGACCTGAAAGCCGATGGTTCCGATTTCGTTACGGTAGTGGCAGCTGTTGCTGATAAGAATGGGAATATCAAACGGCTGAATAACTATAATATCCGTTTTTCTATTGAAGGTGAAGGACGTTTGTTAGGTGGTCCAGGAGTACTGGCAAATCCGGTTCCCGTAAAATGGGGAACTGCGCCTGTTTTGGTTCAGTCTACCTTGAAACCGGGTAAGATACGGATTACGGCGAGTGTCCTGTTCGAAGGTTCGCAAATGCCGATAAGTGGTGAACTTGAGTTCGAATCGAAGCCGTCTGTTTTCCCGTTGGTCTATGATGCTGCGGATGCTGCCCGCATCCCGCTTGGTAGTGCTTCGGCCGGACAGAACACCGCTTCCAAAACGGATGCAGAACGGGAAGTGGAACGTCTGCGCAAGGAGTTGAACACCTTGAAACTTAAAGAGGTGGAACGGCAACAGTCGGAGTTTGGTGAAAAAGAGTAGTTATAAAATGCAGAGGTATGGAGTTGGATGTTTAAAATGAACAGGATTCTCTGTACCTTTGCGTTGAAAAGTCAGACTGGAATAATTATATGTCGGACTTCGATTCCTGCTATACTATGCGCGATGGCAATTTGGTTTTGCGTGGATTAGTCAATTACAGTTTGCCGGCTGACACGGCTCCTTTTATCACGGGGGGCGTTTATACGAAGGGCAAGGTCGGTTTTTCCGACGGGCGTCTGGATATCCGTGCCAAGTTGTATGGGGCAACTGGCGCATGGCTAGCATTCTGGTTGTTGCCAGAAAATGAGGGTTGGCCGAATGGTGGCGAGATCGACATCATGGAACGCTTGAATAATGATACGATTGCTTATCAGACCGTTCATTCTGCCTATACGTACACTTTGGGAATCAAAGATAACCCGAAGCAGGGCGGTATCGGTTTTATCAACCGCGATGATTATAATGTCTATAGTGTAGAAATGTATCAGGACAGTCTCGTTTTCTTTATCAACGAAACCCGCACCTTCGCTTATCCTCGCATCGAGACGGACAAGGAAGGCCAGTTCCCGTTCACAGATAAAAAGTTTTATCTGTTGCTCGACATGCAGTTAGGCGGAAGCTGGGTAGGAGCAGTCGATTCATCGGATCTGCCTGTCGAGATGGAGATCGACTGGGTGCGTTTCTATCAGAAGAAGAAATGAAAAGGGGAGGGGGGATTCGGATAAATCGGACAACTTGGAGATGATCGCCTTTTTTAGCGATTGGAGTTCATTACTTAATATCCACCAGATAACATCAATATCAATTTCAAAATAATGATGGACCACAATGTCCCGCAGACCTTTAATTCTTTATCATAACATATCTTAGAGTGTTTCCGTTTGAAACAAAAGCATAAATTTGATTAGTACAAACAAAACTTTTAGCTTATAAACTGTATGAATAGTATATTTTACTGTTAAACATACTATCTTTGACGCTTGTTATTAAGTTAAATAGTTACAGTCATGTTAGATGTACAGTCTATCCGGAAGGATTTCCCGATTCTGGATCATAAGATATACGATAAGCCGCTTATTTACTTCGACAACGGAGCGACAACCCAGAAGCCACGCTGTGTGGTGGAAAAGATCGAGAGTGGCTATTATAATGTGAATGCCAATATTCACCGCGGCGTTCATTTCCTGAGCCAGGCGGCGACGGAAGCGCATGAGGATGCACGCAAGACTGTGCAGCAATTCCTGAACGCCCGCTCTTCCAACGAGATTATTTTCACGCGTGGGACGACAGAGGCGATCAACCTGATTGCTTCCAGCTTTACCGACGAATGTATGTCGGCCGGCGACGAAGTGATCGTTTCGGTGATGGAACACCATTCCAATATCGTTCCTTGGCAGATACAGGCTGCCCGTAAAGGGATCACGTTGAAAGTGATTCCGATGAATGAAAAAGGCGAGTTGTGCATGGATACGTTCCGTAGTCTTTTTTCGGAACGGACAAAACTTGTCTCGGTTACACATGTGTCGAATGTGCTCGGTACGATCAATCCGGTAAAGGAGATCACCGAAGAAGCCCATAATCACGAGGTTCCGGTACTGATCGACGGAGCGCAAGCCGTTCCCCATCTGAAAGTGGATGTGCAGGATTTGGATGCCGAGTTCTATGTGTTCTCCGGTCATAAGATTTACGGTCCTACCGGTATCGGTGTCCTGTATGGCAAGGAAGAATGGCTGGACAAGTTGCCTCCGTACCAGGGAGGAGGGGAGATGATTGCTTCCGTGTCTTTTGAAAAGACGACTTTCAACGAATTGCCTTTCAAGTTCGAGGCCGGAACGCCTGATTATATAGGAAGTACGGCTTTGGCGGAAGCCTTGCGCTATGTTGGTCGTTTGGGAATGGACAATATTGCGGCCTATGAAGACGAGTTGCTTCGTTATGCGACCGATAAGCTGAATGCGATCGACGGTATGCGCATTTTCGGACAGGCGGCGCATAAAGGGGCGGTACTTTCTTTTCTGGTAGGCAATATCCATCATTATGATATGGGG
>OKWG01000529.1_pt1 | contig 13314 bp, 13 predicted proteins | sample 1607091 | NCBI WGS metagenome assembly OKWG01 (sample SAMN04414080, study PRJEB24778) | human gut metagenome | material: faecal | host: Homo sapiens
GACCTTTCGAATTGCTGCGGACGGTGGGGTATAGGGGTGCAGGGTAAGTGTTCGGTAAAGTGCGTGTTGCTAATGGTTTTGGCTTAGCTTTGCATTTCGAGATAGTTGTACTCGGCTGTTTTGGCCGCTATCAGCCGTTCCGATTTGCTCCTTGTCCGGGTAGTTGCGTTTGGGCTTGCCTTTCTCGAAATCCCAAAACTTTTCGTGCAGGGAAAGGCCGAGCGAAACGTATTTGCGTTTGCGGTCTTTCGTAACTCGGAGCATTAAAGGGAAATAGCCGTCTTTAAGAGGTTTGGATTTGCAGCAAATGACTTCAACATTAGCTTTCATCGTGTAAATCTCGGTTTACACATTGGTTTACACAAACGGGCAAAAAACGTGTTAACCGAGCCAAAATCGGCAAAATCGGGCAGTCTGCGACAAAACGCAAAAAAAGCCTCCCAGATGATTCTGAAAGGCTTTTTTTACTTGTCGGGGTAGCGGGATTCGAACCCACGACCCCCTGCTCCCAAAGCAGGTGCGCTAACCGGACTGCGCTACACCCCGTCGTTCCCGACCTTGACCCCGTGATTGGCCTTGTGCAACCCCACAGGGTTGTCGTGTGTCAATCCCGGGCATTTCCGGCCGGGGGAACCTTCCGGATTCCGGGTTGCAAAGATAACCGCTTTTTTTTGTTCCGGCAAACTTTTTCCCCGAAATCCACTGTGCCCGGCGGTGCGCCGGATTCCTGTTACGTGAGTTGCCGGTTTGCTTGCCGGACGTTTTTCGCCGCTCTGGTTTCGGGGTTCGGGGCAGCCTTTTGCCGATGCCCTGACGTTTTTCTGTCCCTGTCCCTGTCTCCGTCTCTGTTTCTGTTTCTGTTTCTGTTTCTGTTTCTGTTTCTGTTTCTGTTTCTGTTTCTGTCCCTACTACCGTTCCTGTACCTGTTTCGGATACCTGTTTTCTATCCTCTGTTGCCTGTTCCGGGTTCCCTGTTCCTGTTGCCTCCCCGGATATATAGCGTCTCGATCCGTATGCGTTACCTTCCGGAGGACTGGCAATCCCGTTGCGTCCCGTTGCATCCCGGCGGCAGGGGAGCCCCTCACTTTCCGGGACGTTTTTTGCTGTTTTTACGGCCTCCCCGTCCGGATCGCCCACTCCGCTATGTACTCTTCCGCCAAACCGGGGATCTATCGCCGAACTTTCGTCGCAGCCGTGCCCGCTGTGCCGCTTGCCGGGGATGCCGCCTCGCCGCTCCCGGCTGTCTCTGCTGCTGTAGCACCACCTGCCGCGGTTGTTATCCCTGCCGTTTCGCTTGCATCTCCCGTCGAGGTTGCTGCATCTATTGCCGTTCCGGTCGTGGCGGCCGCACCCATATCCGCTGTCCCTGTGCCATCCCCGGCGACGGGCGCCCCGTCCTCCGTTGCCACCTCCACGGTTTCGCCGTCCACTTCTATCGCTATGGTGTAGCGGTCACGCCCTGCGTAGGTTAGCATCGCCGCCGAATCCATCGCCTGTACGCGGAAAGCCGGGGCTGCCGCGCCGTGCGTCGACTGCATGTAGTCGCTCAGCGCCTTGTTGCGGGCGGCCGTCATGCGTACCAGTTGTCCGGCCGCCTGTTCGCGGAAGAGCGCCATCGCCTTGTCCTCGGCCGAAAGCCCCTGCGGGGAGACACCCTGCGCCGCCAGCAGCGAATCGGCAAAGGCCATGATCGCCGGGGTGCGGATGTCGGTCTGCTGGATCTTTTCGTATTCGAGCATCGAAAGTTGCCGCCTTTGCGTCGAATCCGCCGCCCTCATGTGTGCGGCATATGCCATCCGCAGTGCGTTAGCCGCCTGCCGTGGCAGGGCGCGTCGCATGTTGATGCGCTGCGTCAGGGCGATATGCATTTCGGGCTTGTCCCGCAACGCCTGCGCGATCTTGTCCAGCGAAGCGTATTGTTCCGAGGTGAAGGCATATTGCTGCGGGTCGATGTTGATGTATTCCAGGTTGTCCCTGTTGCCCGAAAGGAACGAGAACGGTGCCGTCACCACCTTCAGCAGTACGTTGCCGATCGCCTTGAGCACGATCTTGCGGTAGGAGAATTCCGGTGAGTCGAGGCTGCCCCTGACCGGCAAGTCCATCTTCACATGCCCTTTCTTGTCCTTGAGCACATAGAGCCCCAGTTTCAGCGGGATGTTCATTTCCGCCTTGATGTCCTTGCGTTTCCTGTCGACCTTCGGTTCGAACATGTCGAGGTGGTTGGTGCCGTCGAGGTAACGGTCGCGGATAACGTTCTGGCTGCGGAACGTGAGGTTGCCCTTCGTCAGCGGATAGGCCGTGAAATGCTCGCAGTAAGGGCCGAAGTCGCGCAGGTCGAGGTTTGACAGCCAGAGCGTGATGTTCTGGTTGTCGATGTTGTCCAACGCCCCTTCCCAGCGCAGTTTCGCCGAGCCCGTTTTCTGCATGCGGGCATCCACCGTGAGCTTGTTGTGTTTCGACGGGTCGAAATCGCGGCTGTGCATGCCGATCTGCGAGACGGTGTATTCGAACGGGCGGTGCAGCGTCAGGTCGCGCACCGTCACGCTGCCCCGGGCTATCTCCAGGTCGGCGATCCTGAGCGTCGGTGTGACGTCCCCGGGGGCGTCCGGAGCCGTTGCCCGATCCTGTGCCGCGTCGTCCGTTGCACCGCTTTCGGATATTCTCCCGGCTGCCTGTGTTCCTGCCGTGCTGCCCGTGGGTTTCATCAGCGCCGAGAAATTGTCGCCTTCGGGCGTCATTTCGAACAGCGCCGAGACCCCGGCGGCATAGATTCGGTCGAAACGAAAACGCATCGACCCCATGTCACCCTCGGCGAGCTTCATGCCCAGCGTATCTACGCCCACCACGGGCCGCTGCTGGCGGTCGCGCAGGGCGAAACCCGCCAGCGAGGCCGTACCTTCGGTGCGCAGCGACAGCAGGTGCTCGGTATTGCCCCGCAGCCGTATGTCGGCCGAAAGCCGTCCGTCCACCGCCGCGACGTCGAGCGCCTGCCGGAAGTAGGGCAGCGTCCCGGCCAGTGCGAAGTCCTGCAGGCGGATGCCGATGTCGAATTCCGACGTCGCGATGTTGTACCCCACGTCGGTCGAGAGCGAACCTCCCTCTGCGAAGTTCAGGACGGCGCCCACGTCGGTCTTCTCGCCCGAGAAATAGACGCCCGGGATGTGCAGGTTGATGTCCTTCATGCCCCACGTGGCATCGAGCAGCAGGTCTTTGTAAAACACCTGCCCGTTGCGGATCGAGATGTCGTAGATGCCTATTTCCCACGGCTTCGACGGCTTTTCGGACGTTGCGGCTGCCGGGATTGTGTCGCCCGCGAAATGTGCCAGGATGTCGTCGAAACTGAACGAGTTGCCCCGCTGGTAGACCTTTATGCCGGGCGCCGCGAACGAGAGCTTCTTGACGACCACGCGGTTGGACAGCAGGGGCCACAGCCGCATGCGCATCTCGAAACTGTCGAGCCGGAAGAAGGTCGTCGAGTCGTCCGCCCCGCCGATGCGCAGGTCGCCGATGCGCAGGCGCCCCGTGAATATGTTGAACTTCAGCCGTTCCATGCGGATCGAGCGGCCTAACAGTTCGCGGTCGTGTTTCTCGATGTAATTTTTAGCCAACGGCGCTATGGATACCGCCACGGCAAGCACAATCACGGCGATCACGGCCGTGACGATCAATGTGATTTTAATCCACTTTTTCATGAGGCGTTTATTTATGCCGGGTCGCAGCCCTGCCGCCGGGCATTCCGTGCGGCGTTGCTATTTCGTTGCGGTTATCTCTTCGAACAGGTGTCCGAAATCCTCTCCCGGCGCGGGCATGTATACCGCGAATCCCAGTGCCTGCGCCGCTTCGACGTTCTTCCGCCCGTCGTCGATGAAGAGCGTCTGTGCGGGGATGATGCCGCTGTCGGAGATCACCTTGCGGAAGATCGCCTCCGAGGGTTTCAGCTCGCGCAGTTCGTAGGAGAGGTATACCTTGTCGAAATAGTCGTCCATCGTGTGCCCGTCGGCCGTGAATTCGCCGCGGATGACCTCCATCGACGCCGGGTTGTTGTTCGACAACACGTAGGTGCGGATCCCCGCCCCGCGCAGCCGTTCCACCTGGCGCAGTTTCCAGACCGGAATCCCCGCCAGGAACGCGCCGTATGCCCCTGCGATCTGGGCGTCGGTGACGTCGTACCGCCCGTCGAGCTTCCGCATCGCGTCGCATGCCTCGTGGAACGACAGGTCGCCCCGTTCCAGCCGTCCGATCATCTCGGCGGGATAGCAGGGGTTTATCAGGTCGGCGACCCGGTTCATGCCGAGCTGCCTGAATGCCGCTGTGCAGCGGTCTATGTCGAGGTCTACGAGGACGCCCCCGAGGTCGAAAATTACATTTTTAATATTTTTCATAGTCATCTATATGTCTTGTCCGTGCGCCGCGTCCCCGGAGTGTGGCTCCGCCGTACTGCTTCCTGCCTCTCCCCGGCGGCACAGCCCGGCGCCGTGCGTGTTTTACCCGGCAGGACGGGATCCGTCCTGCGGTGGCCGGCTGCGCCGTCCCGCCTTATTTCTGGAACTTCATCGTGAAACGCCGTACCGGACGCAGCACCCACATCGGCAATACCTTGCAAAAGGGGATCCAGGCGCGGTTCCACCAGTCGGGTACGATGCACCGCCTGCCCCTCCACAACGCTTTCAGCCCCCTGCGCGCACAACTGTCGGGGGTGATGAGCACGCCCAGTTTGCAGCCGATGCGCTGCCAGTAGGGTGTCAGCCCGTAGAGGTCTGTCGCCACGCCTGCCGGGCATACCGCCGTGACGCGGATGCCCCGTTCTCGCACCTCCTTGGCGAATGCCACGGAAAACGAACGCATGTAGGCTTTCGAGGCGCTGTATAGCGCCAGCCCCGGGAACGGCATCCATAGCGAGTAGGACGACATGTTGAGGATGTGCCCCCGTACGCCGCGGCGTACCATGTCCGCGGCGAAGAGGCGGCATAGCTGCGTGACGGTCAGGTCGTGCAGCAGGATGATGCGCTCGATGCGCTCCGCCGGCGTGGCGAGGATGTCGCAGAACGAGAATATCCCGGCGTTGTTGATCACCACGTCGACCCCGATCCCCTCGGCTGCCATGCGGTCGTACAGCTCCTGTGCCGCCCCGACCCGCGCCAGATCTATCGCAATCACCCGCACGTCGGGCATCGCGGCCTCCGTTGCCCTGCTGCCGTCTCCCTTTCCGCTGCCGACGCTTTGTTCCGTACTGCCGGCTGCGCACGCCCCGTTCCCGTCCGTCCCGGCCCCGGGTTTCCCCGTAGCCTGGGCAATTCCCGCCGCCCCGCTTCCGTTTGCGGATGCCGTAACTTCCAGTCCTTCCGTAATTTCCAGTCCTTCCGTAATTTCCAGTCCTTTCGAGGCTTCCGACCCTTCCACGGCTTCCGACCCTTCCACGGCTTCCGACCCTTCCACGGCTGCTTTTCGCCCGGCCGGCCGGGCATTCCGTATCTCTTCCGCCACGGCTTCGAGCGGTGCGCGGTTGTCGCCCGCTATCACCAGCCGGTAGCCCAGCGCTGCCAGCCGCAGGGCGTAGCAGCGTCCGATGCCCGACCCGGCGCCCGTCACCAGCGCCCATGCGCTGCCCGGCGCCACTGCGCCGCGTTCCATCCGGCGGCCCTGCGGTTCGGCCGTGCCGTCCTGCGAACCCGCAGGGGTGCAGGGGGTTGTCTCGGCCTTATCCCCGCGTTCCCTGTGCCCGGTCTCGGCCGCGTGCTTCCTGCATCCGGCCTCATCTCCGAGGTTCCGGTATCCGGCCGGCGTCCCGCCTTGTGCCGCGGCCCCGGCCGTTTCGCTGTTCCGTTTACGCTTCTCCATGTGTTCCATGCTTACGGCAGCTTGGCCAGTTCTTCCCGTATCCTGCGCGGCAGCCCGTCGCAATGCTTGCAGCATTTCATGTCCACCGAGTACATCCGCGCGATGCAGTAGTTGCGGTGGTCGCAGCCGCTGCGTGTCGAAGCGTCGCCCTCGCGGAGCTTGTTGACGAACGCCGGGTCGTTGACCAGCGCCCGGGCCATCTGCACCAGTTCGAACCCTGCGTCCAGCGCCTTGTCGATCCCTTCGCGGCTCACCAGCCCGCCGACATATACCAGCGGGCATTTCAGCTCGGCGCGGAATTTCTTGGCGTCTTCCAGGAAATAGCACTCCTCGAAGGGAAACTGCCGGATCATGAAGGGCCCGCACCAGCGGATGAAATAGCGCAGCCACAGGGGCGAGTAGTAGCTCATCGTGTAGATCGGGATCAGCCCCCGCATCACGGCCATCGGGGCCTTGGACACGAACCCGCCCGAAAGCACGATGCCGTCCACGCCGAAGCGTTCGATCTCGCGGGCTATGGCGATGCTTTCGGGAATCTCGATGCCGCCCCTGAACCCGTCGTACATATTGTGCTTCACCAATACGGCCGTCCCCGTTTTCGCCGCGGCCTCCATCACTTCTGTGAGGCACATCCGCATGAAGCGCATTCTGTTTTCCAACGTCCCGCCGTACTCGTCCTTCCGGTGATTGGTGTAGGGCGAGAGGAACTGCGAGATCAGGTAGCCGTGCCCGGCATGTACCTCCACCGAGTCGAACCCCGCGTCGTGCGCGGTGTGGACGGCCTTCCCGAAATCCCGTGCCACCTGCGCGATCTCGTCCTTGCGCATACCCCGCACGGGGGTGTAAGCATAGAGGTTGAACCCCGTCGATGCGCCGATCGGGATCTGCCCGGCGGTCGTCAAATGGGTCATGTTGCCGCAATGCCCGATCTGGATGCCGGCCGCCGCGCCTTCGCGGTGTACGGCGTCGGTTATCCCGCGCAGCCCGGGCACGATCTCTGGGCGCAGCCACAACTGCTTGTCGAACGACAGTCCGCTGCGGCATACCGCGGCGTAGGCCAGCGTGGTCATCCCCACGCCGCCGCGTGCCACCGAAACGTGGTACTCCTTGAGCTGCTCCGTGGGGCCGAAATGGCGCCCCATCGACTCGAACGCAGCCGAACGTACCGTGCGGTTGCGCAGTGTCACGGGGCCTAATTTATAAGGGGTGAACAGTGATGACATTTTCCGGTAGGTTAATAGATGAAAGGTATGATCTTTTTTCGTTTCAGCGCCGTGAATTCCTCCCCGAACTCCTGTGCGTAACGCTTGTAGAGCGATGCCGCACGGGGTGCAAGGTTGGCGAACGTCCACCAGGCGAATACCGCCCCGGCCCACGACCACGAAGCCACGGCGAAGCCCGTCCATTCGAGCAGTTCGCCGAAATAGTTGGCCGACGAGACGTATCGGAACATCCCCCCGCGGGGAATGTAGTGGCGCGTGTCGCCCGGCTTGCGCAGGTTGCGGATGATATGGTCGGAATGGAGGTTTACGGCCATCCCCGCCATGAACAGGGCTCCTCCGACGTAAATGTAGGGCTTTGCGAACCAGTCGGCGTAATAGCCTTCGGGCGAGACGTAGAAGATCCACCCGCCCTGCATCAGCGCGTTGAGCGTGTTGAACGTCATGCCCATCACGACGATCCCCAGCGGCATCTTCGACTCTCCGCGCAGCAGCAGCGGGAAGATGAAGGCGCGCTGCAGGTAGTGTGCCTGGAACAGCACGAAGAGCGCCAGCGGCCCGGCCTCCCATGTCCGCCCGGACATGAGCCAGAGCACGCACATTGCGATGAACACGGGCGACTCCATCATGACCCAGCCCACCTTGTTGGGTACCGGGGGGCCGTATTTCGGGTTGAACAGATAGCCGTACCCGGCTTCGAAAAAGTGCAGGGCGACGTAAACCCCGGCGGCCAGCACGGCCATGACGATCAGGAAGATATTGAATGTTTCTGCCATTTGTCTGCGGTTGGATAAAAACGTCGTAAAGTTACAAAACAAATCGGTATAATGAAAATCGCATCCGCCTCCCCGCCGGTTGTTTTTCTCCTTTCCGGGCACACGGTTGTCTTATTGGTCGCAGCATCTGTCCTGCCGGTCGGATTTTCCCGTTGCGGCCGGGTTCCCATCCCCGCTTTGGGCCCTTACCTGTCTCCCGGCCTGCCGCCCGCTCAGCTTGCTGCTTTCCGGCCTGTGTGAAAACCCGCATCCGCTTTCCCGTCCCTCCGCCCGCCTTGTGTCTTCCGCTTTCTCCCTCTGCCTCCGCCCGGCCTATGTTCCGGCCTGTGTGAAATCCCGCATCCGCCTTCCCGTCCCTCCGCCCGCCTTGTGTCTTCCGCTTTCTCCCTCTGTTTTCCCCGCCCGGCCTGCATGAAAGCCCGCATCCCGATAAAAAAAACGACGGCCCCCACGATTGTGGAAGCCGTCTGTCCGACCCTTCGCAGCCCCGCAGGGCGCGAAATGCTTTGGCTGCGGGCGCCGGGGCGCCCGCTTTCCGGCATTCGTTCCAGGATGCCGGAGTCCTCTCGTAAAAACCCCTGCCGAAGCAGGGGCGCCGGGACGGTGACCTGTGACGCTTCGGCGTCACGCCGTACGTACGATCCGATATGGGAGTTGCCCGCTCCCGGCTGTCGCTCTGCCGTCCGGTGCCGGCGGCGCGACATGCCCTTTCCGGGTACGCCTGCCGCCGGACGGGGCATATTAGTGCGTAAAGACTTTTCCTTTCTGGTGTTCCTTGTTCTCGTACTTGATGCGCGAGGTAGTGGGGTACTCCAGCTGCTCGAACTCGGCGATGGCATTGCGGATGTCGCCCATCAGCATGTCGGCCATGTCGCGCGACATACCCTGGCGCACCACGATGCGCATTACGACCACGTCCTCGATGTTCTTGGGCATCGTATAGGCGGGAACCATCCAGCCGCTTTGCTGCAGTTTGGCCTGCAGGTCGAACAGCGTCCACTTGGCCTTCTTGTCGTACTCGGGATCCATCATCCAGATGAACAGCGGGTTGACGACCTCCTCCGAATAGTTCTTGAAACATTTCATCGTGCCGATCTGCTGGTGGCAGTACTTGGCGATGTCCATCGAGTTCTGCTGGATCTCCTTGTATCCCTCGAATCCCAGGCGGATGAAGTTGTAGTACTGGCCCAGTATCTGCGCTGCGGGGCGCGAGAAGTTGAGGCCGACCTGTGTGATGTTGGCGCCCAGGTAGTTGACCGAGAACGACATTTCGTCGGGCAGGTATTTCTTGTCTTTCCATACCACCCATCCCAGGCCGGGATATACCAGGCCGTACTTGTGGCCCGACGTGGAGATCGACAATACCCACTTGAGGCGGAAGTCCCACTTCTTCTCGGGTTTGAGGAACGGCAGGATGAAACCGCCCGACGCTGCGTCGACGTGGATCGGGATTTCATAGCCGGTCTTGGCGTTGTACTCGTCGAGCGCCTTGTCCAGCCCCTCGATGTCGTCGTCCAGGCCCGTCCACGTGACGCCTGCGATCGGCACGATGCAGATCGTGTTCTCGTCGCACATCTCCAGCGCCTGCTTGGGGTCGAGCGTGATGTGGTCGAGCGTCAGGGGCACGGTGCGCATTTCGATCTGCCACAGCTGGCAGAACTTCTCCCATACGACCTGGAACCCGGCGCTCATCACCAGGTTCGGTTTGTCGAAGGGCTTGCCTGCGGCCTTGCGGCGCTGGCGCCAGCGGAGCCATGCGGCCACGCCGCCCAGCATACATGCCTCCGACGAACCGATGCCCAGCGCACCGGTCTTCCATTCGGCCTTCTCGGGGGTGTTCCACATGTTGGCGACGATGTTCAGGCAGCGGCCGCACATCACCGCGACACGCGGGTACTCCGTTTCGTCGATGTAGTTGATGTTGATGGCCTCGTTCATCAGCCGCGTGGCGTAATCGTCCATGTAGGTCGTTACGAACGTGGCGAGGTTCAGCCGCGGCTGTGTCTGCGGATAGGTCTCGTCCTTGACTAACTGGTAAGCGATCTCGGGAGCCGTCTTGCCCTTGGGGATGAATTCCGTGGGTGCCGGACTGCGCATTTCCTCCGAACCGAAAATGTCGGTCAGCGTGTCTTCGTTGGTGTGTCTTTGCTGATTCATGATGTAAATTTTGTTTTGGTTTACGCCCTCCAACCTTGCATGAACTGTGCCACGGAGCGGTTTTTTTCGGCCTAAACCGGGCTGCGGGGCCTCTTCTGCTTCGGTCGCAGTCCGTTATGAAAAAAATGCCCGGAAAATTTGCAAATCCAAAAATGTTCGATATATTTGTGATATCAAAATAATATCATTCAAAAACTACACGGGTATGGAAAATGGAAATTTCGTTTACAAAGGCTGGAAATGCAATGGTTTCCTGGCATTGGTGCTGATCTTCGGCGGGTTGGCCCTGGGGGTTTACGCGATCGTCGCAGGCGCGCAGCGCATCGACGCCGGGCTGGCGCTCGGCGGCGGACTGGTGGCGGCGGGCGTCGTCTGGAGCCTTTGCATGCTGATCTGCATGGCGGGATTCATGCTGCTCGAACCCAACGAGGCGCGCGTGATGGTCTTTTTCGGTAAATACAAAGGTACCTTCTACGAAACGGGTTACTGGTGGGTCAACCCCTTCATGTCGGCCAAGCAGATCTCGATCCGCGCCCGCAACCTGAACGTCGACCCGATCAAGGTCAACGACAAGACGGGCAACCCGATCCTGATCGGGCTGGTACTGGTCTGGAAGATCAAGCGCGACGATATTTATAAGGCCGTTTTCGAGATCGACGCCCCGACTACGGCCGGGCAGACCGGCGTTTCGGCCACGGCGCGCATGAACATCCTCGAGAACTTCGTGGGCGTGCAGAGCGACGCCGCGTTGCGCCAGGTGGCCGGCTGCTATTCCTATGATAACAATGGCGTTGCGGACGATGAGCTGACGCTCCGCTCGAACAGCGAGCAGATCAACGACCAGCTCGAACACACGCTCAACGAACGTCTGGCGATGGCCGGCATCGAGGTGGTCGAGGCCCGCATCAACTACCTGGCCTATGCGCCCGAAATCGCCGCCGTGATGCTGCGCCGCCAGCAGGCCGATGCCATCATCTCCGCCCGCGAGAAGATCGTCGAGGGCGCTGTGTCGATGGTGCACATGGCGCTCGACCGCCTCGGCAACGAGCATATCGTCGAACTGGACGAAGAACGCAAGGCGGCCATGGTGTCGAATTTGCTCGTAGTGCTCTGTGCCGACGAAGCCGCGCAGCCCGTGGTGAATGCCGGAACCCTGCACCATTGATTTAACTGGGGATGGCTAAAGAGAGTAATAACAAGAGTTTCGTACTGCGTATCGACGCCGCGACGATGGACGCACTGGAGCTATGGGCTGCCGACGAGTTCCGCTCGATCAACGGCCAACTCCAGTGGATCATCGCCGATGCCCTGCGCCGCAGCGGCCGCCTGAAGAAGCCGCGTGCGGCCGCCGGGGCGACCCTGCCGGCCGCGGATACGGGCGTTGCTTCGTCGGGCAGGGACTTCCCGCCGGCTCCGGCGGCCGTTTCTCCCGCGGTTGCCGCCGCTCCTCCTGCTGACGTTGCGTCCGGTGAAGGCACGCCGCCGCTGCAGGATGCCGTCCCTCCCGTTGCCGCAGCGGCAGCCGGGGAGGCCGGCCCGCTGCCTCCGCACGCCCGTATGCAGTCCGACGACCCGCAAAAAAATAAAGCCGATATAAAAAAATAAATCCGATGTTCAGGATGTGGAGATGCTATTTTTCCGGCCTGCTCGATGCCGGACGCTGGCGGATGTTTCTGCACAGCCGCATGTGGCTCGGCCTGCCCGTGGCAGCCGTTGTCGCCTTCGTCGTAATTTTCCTGCTGCGCCGTTTCGGTGAAGGTCTCCCGACTGCCGAGGCGCTTTGGAAGGGGGCTGTCTGTGCACTGGTGATTGCTTTTTGCTGGGCTTTGGGCGTATGGGCCGCCGTCGGGCCCGAACTGTCCGATGACGATGGCGGGCAGGACGGGGAGGCCGTCGGTAACGTGGGATCCTGTGCGGCGTGGCGGGGCAGGGTTCTCTGTTTCGTATTGCTGCTGGGGGCGTTCGCCCTGGTTTGCTCGTCCCAGATTTCGGATATGCTGGGCGGCGAATGTTCGCTGGCCCGCGGGTTCGGGGGGATGCTGCTCAAGGCGATGGCGGTTGCGGCCGTCGTTGTTCCCGTATGGCTTGGTTCGGGACGCAGTAAATGGTAGGATCAATAAAAGCCGGTGTTATGTCGAATCCGATGTTTATAAAAAGGCCCCGCAACGTCCGCAACCCGAAGGGGGTGCGGATCCGGGCCGCTTTGCGGGCGGCAGCCGGGTTGCTGCTCTTTTTTCTGCTGCTGCGCTCCGACGTGCTGCCCCTGTGGGTTTGCGGGGTGCTGCTGGCGGCGAGTATATTGTTGGGAATCTGCGATGTATATGCGGATTACCGGCGCAAGCGTCCCCGGCAGCGGTGGCGCGATGCGTGGCTGATGCTGTTGTGCCTGTCGCTTGTCATGGGCGTCATTATGCCGTCGGTCGTCTTTGCGGAGGCTCCGGACGACCGGGCGACGGCCTGCATGTTGCTCGGGCTTGGTGCCGTGTCGTTTGCCGCTTGCCTTTACAGCCTGTGGCGCTGGCGGCGCCTGCGCTCCGATGCCGAACTGCGGCTTTGGCAATTGCGCATGAAGCGCCGCAAACTCACGGCATCCCGCCGGATGCAGGCGAATATGTAATAAAAGGAGGTTGCTATGAATCGGAAATGGATTTTTGCGGTTGTTTCGGTGCTTGCGGTTGCGCTGGTGATGTTCCCGCTCAACCTGCTGTGGGTCGGGCAGTCGCCGTTGCATGCGGCAGTGAGTTCCCTGCTGTTCGGTCTGCCCGCACTGCTCACGGCATGGACGCCCAAAGGGCGGTGTGCCGGCGGCCGGGCCGAATCCCGCAGGGCTGCCGGGAATACGGGATTCCGTACCCGCACCGGGCGCCCGGATCGCATTGTGCCTGAGGATCCCGCTGTGCTCCCGGATCATACTGTACCTGCGGATCGCACCGAACCCGTGGATCGCACCGAACCCGCCGGGCGAAAGTCCCTGCTGGCGAAAGTCGCGCTGGGGATCGCTTTTTTCGTGCTGGCGGCGATGCTGGCATACGATATTTCGACCGAAGGCGTCGCCGTCGGAGTTACGAAGGCAGTCGGATTCGGTCTGTTAATACTGCTTGCTGCCGTTGGGCATAGATTAGGTTATCTAAAGTTATAGTTTATGAAAAAAATCGTCGTTTTTACGGGTGCGGGGGTAAGCGCCGACAGCGGTCTGGCGACCTTCCGCGATTCCGACGGGTTATGGGCTTCCTACCGGATCGAGGATGTCTGCACGCCCGAGGCGTTGGCGCTTACACACTTCTGATACGTCCGGCGCGCTCGAGAATGTACACGTCTATACA
>OKWG01000544.1_pt1 | contig 12984 bp, 14 predicted proteins | sample 1607091 | NCBI WGS metagenome assembly OKWG01 (sample SAMN04414080, study PRJEB24778) | human gut metagenome | material: faecal | host: Homo sapiens
CTGCGTGACATGGTACGTTGTTGATACGAGCCGGCGTCCAGTCCTGCCTTACCCGGTGCGCGCTGCACGAAGGCCCCGAACTGCACCAGGCGCACGACGCGGCCTTAGTACAGCTTGCCGCCCTCGGGGACAAACACGAGGGCGTCGATGCACTTCTTCGCGGCGTCGCAGGCGGCGGCGTCGGCAGAGGCGATGTGGATGGTGCCGTCGTCGTCGATGTCGCCGTAAATCATAATTTTGTCTTTCCACCCTAATGCACGATTAAGCCTAACTACAGCTTTTTCCATATCTCTCATTAAGAACGGGTCATGGAGATCGGACAGCTGGGGCTTGAAAAACTTCTCCGCTTCGGCGGCAGAAGTAACCCCTCGTTGAGCGAGTAGCTTACAGAGTGCAGGGACCTTTGGATATCGGTCCCCTAATGTCCGGGCTATTTGTTGTTCGTTTGATGTAAGGGGTAAGTAATTCCATTTACTTATCATTTATATGTTTTTTATTTTTTATCTGTCTTAATGCCCCATTATATAATCGAGAAAGATATTTTCGACGATATAACCGGGAAAGTGTACGAGGTAGGATTACCTTAAATTCCTTACCCTCATGAGGCTATCGCGGTGAGAAGGAGATGTATTTTTTACAGACAATCCTTTTACACCTTATTATTGCCGTAAAGTTATAAAAAGACATTCAATGTTGAGCCGTTTTTAGGAATTAAAATTATAAATCTTCAAATTTTTAACCTCCTTCAAACAATGAGTGTAAATAGTGTTATGGCGTTAGTAATAATTCATAGTCCACGACATCTAACCATCGGTCGAATTTTAGTCCCACTTTTTTGAAATGGGATACTTGTTTGAATCCGAGTCTGATGTGGAGTGACTTGCTGGCTATATTGTCGTCTGTTATGCATGCTATCAATGCGCGGTAATTTTTGTTACGGCACTCTTCGATTAATTTTTGCATGAGCAGAGTCCCTATGCCTCTGCCTGTGTATGCGGGAGATAAATAAACGGTTGTTTCTGCTGTATATCGATAAGCAGCTCTTTCTTTCCATGCATGGGCATAACAGTATCCGACCACTATGCCGTCTGTTTCATAGACAAAATAGGGATATTTCGACGATATTTGCACGATACGTGACAGCATATCTTCTTCGGTTAAAGGTTCGGTTTCGAATGAAATTATACTGTTTGTGATATATTCGTTATAAATTTTTGTGATTGCTGTGGCATCTTGTGGCTTTACGTCTCTTATCATTGTTTCTCTGTTTTACGATACGGATATATAAAAAATCGGTAAACTGTTATATACGTGGGTTCGTGTTTTATAAGAAAACGAGAAAGGGGCAAAAATTTATTCGCCCCTTTCTCGTTCGATACGATGATTATTGATTGTCTTGTATCATGTGTACATCTACTTGTGGATAAGGGAAGTGCAGCCCGTATTTGTCAAACTGTTTGTAGACTTGTTCGTTAAAGTCGAAGAATACTCCCCAGTAATTCTCGGAAGCTGTCCATACTCGTACGGTTATTTCGATCGCACTATCGGCTAGACTGCTTAGGACTACAAACGGAGCCGGGTCATCGAATACTCGTTTGTCTGCTGCAAGTAGTTCGAGAATGGCTTTGCGAGCCGTATCGAAATCGTCGCCGTATGCGATGCCTATTTTCCAGTCGACACGTCGGCGTCCCTCTTTGGAATAGTTGTTCAGGCTGCCTGTCGATAATCCTCCGTTAGGTATGATAATCGTTTTGTTATCCGGTGTATTGAGTATGGTATTGAATATCTGTATCTCCTTTACAGTTCCCGAGTAACCTTGCGCTTCGATAAAATCTCCGACTTTATAGGGTTTGAACAGAAGTATCATGACCCCTCCTGCGAAGTTTTGAAGCGTACCGCTCAAAGCCATACCGATGGCAAGTCCGGCAGAGGCGAATATGGCTAAAAACGAACTGGTGTTGATACCGAGTATTCCTATCACGATAACGATGAGAATAAGCATCAAGATGATGCGTATCAAGCTGAGTAGAAAGGTCCGCAGGGACAGTTCGACGTTACGGCGTATGAATGCTTTGGAGATAAAATGATAGATACGGTTGATGATCCACTTTCCGATAAAAAATACAGCCAGTGCGATAGCTATTTACTGCTCCGTGTAATATGGCACTGATGGCTTGTTCCATGAATTGCTGGAACGATAGAGACGAAAGTGCCGATAATTTTTGTTGCCACGTTTGGGCGATCTCTTCCGGAGCCGGAACTTCTGGCGTTTGAGCCAGTAAGGATTGTAAAGAATTGAAAATTGACATTATGAATAGAATTAAGAGTTTAATTATTGTCGGGATAGACTCGTTTGTACCAATCAAGGGTCGTATAATATCGGTCGAGGGTCGTGTTTCCTGTTCCTAAAATGTAGCAGCTCAGGCCGCAATGTTTGTAAATGGAGACATCTCCCATGACCGAAGGGGTTGCCGCATGGTAGAGTATGGCTTGGGAGAGGGCTTGCTCCAACCCTGTATTTTCATCGGGAGTAGCGATTTGCGATAGAAAATCTTGTAAGTCAAAACAAATATATGGCGGTTGACGATCGAAATGTTGGATATTGGAAATATCGGGCATGGCATCGTTTCGATGAGCCTCGAAAATTTCATGGATACTATCGGCTAATGCTTCCAATCTATGGCAGTCCACCAATCCCACGGTAGATGTGCGATATGCTCCGCTTTGAGCATTGTAATAAGTATAGATTGTATTGCAAACATCTTTGAGATCGAGATGATAATCGAATAGTTTTGGAATGGTCAACGAGTAGGGCATTCCGGCTCCTAGAACTTCGGCTGCCGATCCTATATGATAATCGGTCTTGTTTCGTAATTGATAGGCACATTCTATTCCACCCATGAAACAAACGTCCGTGAGAATAAAGTGGAATTGTTTATCGGGTATAGCTTCTGCTAGTTCGTCTATTTCCATATAATTTTTTCCGTCTTGCCCGAAAGAGCGTGTGGGCAATTCGTACCGTCGAGCCGGTGAAAGAGCTAACGAGGAGTTTCCCGGAGCCCAGCCGGTGCTGTGAGACCAAAGTATCAATCCGTATTCTTTCGCTGGAAATAGTTCTTTCGTTTCGTCGATTACCGAACGCATGACTTCCGTGGTAGCCGAGTTACGGTCCGGGTATTCCTTTATAATCGCTTTTTCAGCCGAACCAGATTCGTTTTTCCTAATCTGTATAAGCTGGGGATTTGTATCGTATCCGTCGCGGTAAATAATGAGATTTCCTCCATTTAGACCTCCCGATGCAGCGACTTGTAACATGTCGTTGATATTTTGCGTATCGAAACGGTATGTTGATCCTAAGTTGTTGTTCGACAACATATAAATCAGTACCGTACGGTTTACAGATCCTTGTTCCGGTTCATCTTCGTTGGCGCATCCCGAAAACAGAATGACAATTCCTAAGAGGAGAATAATCCGATGGCTGAATAAAATACTATATATAAATTTATGATTACTCATCATTTGCAAAATTAACAGAAAAATTTAGAATGTCTGTTGCTTTTGATTCGTTTTTGCATATCTAATATGTGAATGTAACGTCTAAACCCGTACCTTTGTTATATAAAATATGGGATATGAAAAATTTTTTGGTTCTCGTTTGTGTGGTAGGGTTACCCTTTTATGTATTGTCACAGTCCTATTATCAATGGGTAGAGAGGGCCGATAGTTGCATCAAGGCGAAAGATTGGGCGGGAGCAGAGTCTGCATTGGTAAGTGCGTTGCGAACCGAGCCTGCGAATGGGCAAAATTCGCTGCTTATGTCCAATTTGGGAACGGTACAACGTTATGCAGGTAATTATGAAGCTGCACTTCGGAGTTATACGAACGGATTGTTGATGACACCTCATTCGGTCACTTTGTTGCGGAATCGGGCGGCTCTTTTTTCCGAAATAGACAGTATAGATCGTGCCTATCAGGATTATAGCCAGATACTGTTAATCGACGATGCCGACGAAGATGCGCTGTATCACAGGGGACTGATTGCATTGGAGCGGGGAGATACGATTTCAAGCCGTGCCGATTTTGAACGAATCTTGAAATTGAATCCGGCGAGTGCCAACGGTCGCATAGGTTTTGCTTCGTTGTTGAAAGTGATGGGTTATTATCCCGAAGCCATAGAGGTCTATTCGCAGGTAATTCGGGTAAATCCCGAGAAGGAGATACTCTATGTAGGGCGGGCGGAAGCCTATTTGTTCGCCGGACAATATGCCAAAGCCGATAAAGACATAGAAAAGGCTATCGAGTTGGCTCCCGATGATCCGGTAGTATATGTATTGAGGGCGTTGGGCAAATTGGCGAGGTATGAAAGAGAATCGGCGAAGGCCGATTTGAAACGAGCCGTGGAACTTGGTTATGATTCCAAAGAGGCCGAGCGTTTATTGGAAGAGGAATAGAGTTTTTTTATATTTTTCTAGGACAAGAATAAAGAGAGATTTTTATTCGTTTTGTTGTATCGGCAAAAGAAAATATATATCTTTGTTGTATGATTGGATTGGTACGCCATATTGAGTATTTATTGTTGCATAACGATGATGTTTTTATCCCCGGTTTGGGTCGTTTTACAGTTCTCCGTGACGAAGCGAAAATACAATCGGGCGGTACATCGTTTCTCCCACCTGTGAGAAAAGTCGCATTTGAATCCGTTGCGACGGGAGATTCCGGGTTATTGGTTCGTTCGGTCATGCGTGCCGGTTTTATTTCTTGGAACGAGGCTGTTGAGGCTATTGCCGAAGAGGTCGAATCTGTTTATAAACACTTGGAGCAAGGTGGCGATTATGGTTTCGGGCGGTTGGGACGATTGGTCTTAGTCGATGGTAACGTGTGCTTTCAGCCACAGGAAAATAATTCTATCGAGAATCCCCGCTTCGGTTTCTCCCCATTGGAAATAGCTCCTCGTGAAGAAGATGCGGAAGATAGGGAGATACCGACGGTTGGAGACGAAAAAGTTCGTGACCGTGTATATATATCGTTTCATCGTCGTACGGTGCGTGCGGCAGCGGTAGCAGCGGCAATAATTGTGTTTTTATTAATGCTTTCTAAGCCAATCAATACACCCGATACCACCGCCAATTATGCCGGATTATTGTCTGCCGAGTTATTCGGTCAGACGGATACTACGACCGACGAAGCTGTCGTTAATGATTTTGAATCCGTTTTGGGAATCGATGAAATGCCCGATACGATTGCCGCCGGGGAAGAAGATGTTTTGGAAACCGCTGTACACGATATCGAAATAGCGAGAAATACCTACTATATTATAGTGGCTTCGCTTCCGTCAAAACAGATGGCCGAGAAGCAAATCGAGTGTTTTCACCGACAGGGAGTTTCAGCCGATTTACAGATTTATGAGACGGCACGTAAATCACGACTCTATGTAGCATCGTTCGATGATTTTGATGAAGCTCGTCGATATCATTCTCGTTTGGTACAGGAGCAGCCTCTTTTTGCGAATGCATGGATTATGAGGGCGGGAAACTAAGAGAGCCTTTGGGTTGCCTCGGGAGAAAAATCTTGTTTTAGTTTCGAATTACCGGATAAGAATGCTTAGTAAAAATCAAATTAAACGCATACAATCGTTAGCTCGAAAGAAAGGACGGAGAGAGGAGGGCTGTTTTATTGCCGAAGGTAATAAACTCGTGGAAGACACACTGTCGGCTTTCGAGTGTGATTTGTTATTGGCTACTCCGTCTTGGATTGTTTCACACGCTCACGAATCGTTGCCTAAGATACAGGAAGTCGACGAACAAGAGATGTCGAAAGTTTCTCAGCTCGTTACGCCGCCCGATGTCTTGGCTGTATATCGCATACCCGAATATCATTTAAATATCGATACTCTGAAAAAGGAGTTGGTGTTGGCTTTGGATACGGTGCAAGATCCCGGTAATTTGGGTACTATCGTTCGCTTGGCCGATTGGTTCGGTATTCGCCATATCGTTTGTTCCCCCGATACCGCCGATCTTTATAACCCTAAGGTTGTGCAAGCCACTATGGGGGCATTGGCTCGGGTAAATGTTTATTATACGTCGTTACCCGATTTTCTCTCTCAGGTGGATTCGTCGGTCGTGTATGGTACATTTCTCGATGGGGAGGATATTTATCATACCTCTTTGACGAAATCGGGGGTAATTGTGATGGGGAACGAGGGAAATGGTATATCGGCCAAGTTGGAACCTTATATTGGGAAACGGCTGTATATTCCTAATTATCCGGTCGGGCAGCCTACTTCCGAGTCGCTCAATGTGGCGGTTGCAGCAGCGATTACATGTGCAGAGTTTCGTAGGAGGCAAATCGTATAAATAGTATGGCAAAGACAAAATCGGTTTACTTTTGCAATAACTGTGGGGCAGAGTCGCCCAAGTGGATAGGACGTTGTCCCGTTTGCGGCGAGTGGAATACCTATGTGGAAGAGGTAGTGAGCACGAAATCCGCGGCCGGTGGTCGGGGCGAGTTCGGCACGATGGAACAGAGTAAAGTACGTCCGCAACGGATAGACGACATTCAGATTACAGAAGAGTCGCGAATCGATTTGGGAAACGGCGAATTGAACCGAGTATTGGGTGGTGGTCTTGTGCGGGGATCATTGGTGCTGATAGGCGGTGAGCCCGGTATCGGTAAATCGACGTTGATCCTACAAACTGTACTTGCTCTAAAAGGACAGAAGGTATTATATGTATCGGGGGAGGAAAGCGCAAGGCAATTGAAATTGAGAGCCGAGCGTATCGGTGGAAATGCTCCCGACTGTTATATCGTGTGCGAGACATCGCTCGAAGATATATTTGTGCATATTCGTAATGTCGACCCCGATATTGTCGTTATCGATTCCATACAGACGATTGCTACCAGTGCGATGGAGTCTTCACCGGGTAGTGTGGGACAGGTGAGGGAGTGTGCTGCCTCGTTACTCAAATTTGCGAAACAGACCAATACGCCGGTTCTTCTCGTAGGCCACATTAACAAAGAAGGCAGCATTGCCGGGCCGAAAGTGTTGGAACATATTGTCGATACAGTATTGCAGTTCGAGGGAGATCGACACTATTTATACCGTATTCTCCGCTCGATAAAAAATCGGTTCGGAAGCACTTCCGAATTGGGTATTTACGAGATGAGGCAAAACGGGTTACGAGAGGTGAGCAACCCGTCGGAAATGTTATTGACTCAAAATCACGAAGGTTTGAGCGGTGTTGCCATTGCTGTCACGATAGAGGGTATACGCCCTTTCCTTATCGAGACACAGGCGTTGGTCAGTACGGCAGCTTACGGTACGCCGCAACGGTCGGCGACAGGATTCGACCTGCGGCGAATGAATATGTTACTTGCCGTTTTGGAAAAGAGGGTCGGGTTCAAATTGGCACAAAAAGACGTTTTTCTCAATATTGCCGGAGGCATAAAAGTTAATGACCCCGCGATGGATTTGGCCGTAATCAGCGCGATACTTTCTTCCAATATGGATATGGCGATTGAGGCAGGAACTTGTATGACCGGCGAGGTTGGGCTTTCGGGAGAGATACGCCCGATCAATCGGATAGAACAACGCATTCTTGAAGCCGAAAAATTAGGTTTTAAACGTATGCTCATACCTCAAAATAATCTGAAAGGTTTTGATACTTCCCGATTGGCGATAGAATTAGTTGCTGTCCGTAAGGTCGAGGAGGCCTTCCGGCAACTGTTCGGATAAATAGGATATAGAGAATATGATTCGAGAATTGCAGTTAAGAATTCTGCCCGAACAAGCAGCTTCGGAACAAAGCATAGCAGCATATGTGGCTCGGGAGCAGAGTATGGATATACGGTCGATAAAGTCTGTGAGGGTATTGAAACGCTCGATAGATGCCCGTCAGCGCACGGTCATGGTGAATTTGAAAGTGCGGGTATACATCGACGAATTCCCGCAAGACGACGAGTTCCCCCGTATCGAGTATGGCGATGTTTCGGGTAAGCCTCGGGCGATTGTCGTGGGGGCTGGGCCGGCGGGGCTTTTTGCGGCATTGCGTTTGATTGAGTTAGGTATTTGTCCGGTCGTTGTCGAACGAGGAAAAAACGTGCATGACCGTCGCAAGGATATAGCTCTTATCAGTCGGGAACAGAGAGTCGACCCGGAGTCGAATTATAGTTTTGGAGAGGGGGGAGCCGGAGCGTTTTCCGACGGTAAACTCTATACTCGCAGCAAGAAGCGGGGAAGTGTCGAGCGTATTCTTCAAATTTTTTGTCAGCATGGGGCATCGGTTTCAATCCTTTCTGATGCCCACCCTCACATCGGGACCGACAAGTTGCCGAGGGTAATCGAGCGCATGAGGAATCGTATTATCGAATCGGGTGGTGAGGTACATTTCGAGACCCGAATGGAGCGTTTGATTATTGATGGCGATGAGGTGTGTGGAATCGTTACAGCCGATGGTCGTGAATTTAACGGCCCTGTTATTTTGGCAACGGGGCATTCGGCTCGCGATGTTTATTATATGTTGCACGAGAACGGGGTGGAGTTGGAATCCAAAGGTATTGCCGTAGGTGTGAGATTGGAACACCCGCAACAGTTGATAGATTCCATTCAATACCACAATCCCGAAGGTCGGGGGAAATATCTTCCGGCTGCCGAATATAGCTTTGTCACGCAGGTGAAAGGGCGAGGTGTCTATTCGTTCTGCATGTGCCCCGGCGGATTTGTAGTCCCGGCAGCCAGTGGTCCCGAACAAATTGTTGTAAACGGTATGTCCCCGTCGAATAGGGGTTCGGTATGGGCCAATTCGGGTATGGTTGTGGAGTTGCAGCCGGAGGATTTCGGAGCCCGGTTTTCTATGTTTGGAGTTTTGGCGGGGATAAAATTTCAGGAGGATCTCGAACGGCAGTGCTATTTGAACGGGAACTGCAAACAGACGGCTCCTGCCCAACGCATGACCGATTTTGTCAATCGTCGCAATTCGTTCGATTTGCCTCGCTCCTCTTATTCACCGGGACTCATCGCTTCGCCGTTGCATTTCTGGTTACCCGATTTTATCGCCGCCCGGTTGCAGGAAGGATTCAAATATTTTGGGAAAGTATCTCATGGATTCCTCACCCGGGAAGCCGTGATGATAGGGGTGGAAACTCGCACCTCTTCTCCTGTACGAATACCACGTGATAGAGTGTCGATGACTCATATTCGTTTGCGGGGATTTTACCCATGCGGCGAGGGAGCTGGTTATGCGGGAGGAATTGTTTCGGCTGCTATCGATGGGGAACGTTGTGCCGAAGCTCTGGCTATGCAAATTAAACAATCGTCGTCTTTCGATCGTTCTGTTTAAAACGAATATATGAGGCTGATTTATCTTTTTCATAGCGGGTTTTTGATCGAAGCCGAGGATTTTTCAATCATATTCGATTATTATCGAGGAGGTGAAAATATCATAGAGAAGGCTTTGTGTAGGCGGCAGCCTATGTATGTTTTGGTATCCCACGAACATCGCGACCATTATAATCCCGAAATACTGACTTGGAAAAATTTGAAAAACAATATACATTATATTTTCCCTTGCGAAATGTCCTCGTTGGACGAGCTTTCGGGGTTGCCCAATATCGTGTATCTCGATCGGGGAGAAAGTTATGAAGATGACCGATTACGGGTGAATGCATTCGGCTCCACCGATATGGGGGTGTCCTATTTGGTAACAGCCGAGGGTAAAACAATTTTTCATGCTGGGGATTTAAACAATTGGCATTGGCGTGACGAATCTACCGAAGAAGAGGTGTGGGAAGCTGAAACTGCTTATTTATCGGAATTGTATTATATGAAGCGGGCTATTAAGTCTATCGATGTGGCGATGTTTCCGGTCGATGCCCGATTGGGAAAGGATTATATGAGAGGTGCAGAGCAGTTTGTCGGGGAATTTAATGTAGGTATGTTTGTCCCTATGCACTTTTATCCGGCAGTGCGTAAAGCCGAATCCTTTGCTCCGATAGCGAAGCGATACGGTACAGAATTTGTTTTATTAAGTAGTACGGGAGATTCAGTAATTATATAATAAATGCTTATAAATCATGGAAGTAAAAGCAAAATTTGACCATTTTAATGTGAATGTGACAGATTTAAATCGCAGTATAGAATTTTATTCGAAGGCATTAGGTTTTACCGAAGCTCGTAGAAAAGAGGCTGCCGATGGTTCTTTTGTATTGGTGTATCTTACAGATGGAGTTTCTCCGTTTTTGTTGGAACTCACTTGGCTGAGAGACCATAAAGATGCATACGAGTTAGGCGAAAACGAAAGTCACTTGTGTGTGCGGGTATCGGGCGATTATAATAAAGTGAGAGCCTATCATAAAGAAATGGGATGCGTATGCTTTGAGAATGAAGTTATGGGACTCTATTTTATTCACGATCCGGACGACTATTGGATTGAGATACTTCCAGCCAAAGAGGGTATTGCTTTATAAATAGTGAAAAGCTGCATTTCTTGACGTAAGGATGCAGCTTTTTTTTAATTGAGTTGATAGAATGGCAAAAAGATTTTACCTTTGTAACATTCCATTACATAAGATGGTATGGAAATTTGTTCGATTGGATAAATAGCTTAGATGAATCGGGTAATTGATTTTCATTGAAGTTAGTTTGTCAAGACCATGAATTTACATAAGAGTTTGGTATGATCACATTTTGCATTGCTTTGTTGCTGTTAGTTGCCGGATACTTCGTTTACGGTGCTTTGGTTGAAAAAGTTTTTGGGGTTAATCCGGGGAGGCAGACACCTGCCTATACCTCGACAGACGGTATCGATTATATTCCTATGCCGACATGGAGAGTTTTTCTCATACAATTTTTGAATATAGCTGGGCTGGGGCCTATTTTCGGAGCCATTATGGGCATCCTTTACGGGCCTTCGGCCTATTTATGGATTGTGTTCGGGACTATATTCGGTGGAGCTGTGCATGATTATCTGTCGGGTATGCTTTCGGTTCGTCGGAATGGAGCTAGCCTGCCCGAGTTAGTCGGCGATGAACTGGGGTCGGGAGTTAAGCAAGTCATGCGGATTTTCTCTCTGCTTTTAATGATATTGGTAGGGGCTGTGTTTGTCGTAAATCCGGCTAATCTACTCGATTTACTTACTGGGGAAAATACGACCACGACCATGTGGACTGCTATTATATTCGGGTATTATATATTGGCTACGTTGCTTCCTATCGATAAACTGATAGGGCGGCTTTATCCTTTATTTGGATTTGCTTTGCTGTTTATGGCGATTGGGATTATGATATCTTTGTTTTTGCGTCCAGACAGTTTACCGGAATTTCACGAAGCGATAGGTTATACACGACCGGACTCTGATGTAAATCCCATATTTCCTATGATGTTTATTTCGATAGCTTGTGGAGCTATTTCTGGTTTTCATGCTACACAATCTCCGATGATGGCTCGTTGTCTGAAAAATGAAAAAATGGGACGCCGGGTATTCTATGGGGCAATGGTTGTCGAGGGTATCGTCGCTTTAATTTGGGCGGCTGCGGCGATTGCCTTTTTCAATGGGTCATTCGATGCACTTTCTGAGTTCTTGAAAGGGAAAACTCCGGCTATTTTAGTCAATGATATATCGGTGGGCTGGTTAGGAACTTTCGGTGGAATTTTGGCTATGCTCGGTGTCATTGCGGCGCCTATAACCTCGGGTGATACTGCGCTCCGGTCGGCGCGTTTGATTGCTGCCGATTTTTTGCATATTCCTCAAAAGAAAATCCGAAATAGACTATTGGTTTCTATTCCGATTTTTATTCTTGCATGGCTCGTGATGATGATCGATTTCGAAGTGCTTTGGCGCTATTTTGCATGGTGTAATCAAACTTTGGCTGTGTTTACATTGTGGGCATTGACTGTTTGGTTGGCTAAGGAACATAAATGTTATTGGCTCACTTTGATTCCGGCGTTGTTTATGACGATGGTGACGGTTACTTACATATTTTTTGCTCAGGAAGGGTTTCGGTTGTCCTATTCGGTTTCGCTGGGCATAGCCGTCTTTGTTACGTTGTTATTATCATTTTTGTTTATCCGGTTTCTCCGTACTCTATCGAAGAGGGTGTCTATAAAGAGATAATCGATTGGTGTCGTTATGAATAATTTGACTAACTATCATTCTCATTGTGATTTTTGTGATGGGCATGCCCCTATGGAACTTTTTGTACGGGAGGCTGTGAAAGAAGGGTTTTCCTCATACGGTATTTCCTCTCATGCTCCATTCCCTGTACAGAATGGTTGTAATATGCAAAAAGAGAAAATGACGGCTTATTTGGAAGAATTTCGTCGTTTGAAGCGACTGTATTCCTCCGAGATAGATTTATATATAGGTCTCGAAATAGATTTCTTAGACGATTCGTTCAATCCTTCTATCGACTATTTTCAATCCCTTCCTCTCGATTATCGTATCGGGTCTGTACACTATATCGTTGCGTCCGACGGTACGCCTGTCGATACAGATGGATCACCGGAACGATTTCGGAACTATGTGGATACGTATTTCGATGGAGATGTTAAAGAGGTAGTTCACCGATTTTATCGTAGTTCCTTTCGTATGATCGAGCTGGGGGGCTTCGACTTTTTGGGACATTTGGATAAGATAGGGTTGAATGCCTCTCTCTATTGTCCGGGATTGGATCGTGAATCGTGGTATAAAAAATGGGTGACAGACTATCTTGAAGAAGTCGCTTCTCGAAATTTATTGGTCGAAGTCAATACGAAGGCTTGGGAGACTCGTGGACGTTTTTATCCGAATCATGATTATTTCGAGTTGATGAATGATTTGGGAATTCGGGTAGTCGTTAATTCGGATGCCCATTATCCCGAGAAAATAAATGCCGGCCGGATAGAGGCTTTGTGCGCTTTGGCACAAGCCGGGTACACCAATGTCTGGCAATTTTGTAAAGGTAATTGGGTCGACGTTCCTATTGAGGATTAAATTCCGTTCGTTCCCTTTC
>OKWG01000547.1_pt1 | contig 12936 bp, 6 predicted proteins | sample 1607091 | NCBI WGS metagenome assembly OKWG01 (sample SAMN04414080, study PRJEB24778) | human gut metagenome | material: faecal | host: Homo sapiens
ATAGACATCAATCATAGTGCTAGTCAGCAGCGTCAGTTGTGTAGCAGAGACATGGTATACTCATGGGACTTATAAATTGAATACTCCGGTGGCTATGAGATTCCTGGTGAAGATGTTTGAACATACCGGAGAGACTAAAAATAAAGAAGCTGCAATCAAAGCTGCTGATTTCTCTTACAATGAACTGTATTTGAAATTAGGGAAATATGTAGGTGGAACTCCAGACAATCCTAATACTGTTGATAAAGAGGCAGCCATATTTGCTCTCTACGGATTCAATGCTATACATGAACTGACAGGGGATCTGAAATATCTGAAAGCGGCAGAACATGCTGCAAACTGTGCTATGAGCTGGACGTATTGTTATGATTTTGCCATTCCTAACCGAGATGCAATGGATGCCAAAAAGAATCCTTTTGTTAAAGGAGGTATTACAGGGTTTTCTATTATTGCTACGGGACATTCGGGTGCTGATAATTTTATAGCTTATATGTTTTATGAAATGTATAAATTGTATATCAAAACCGGAAATGAACTCTATTTACATATGGCAAAACTCTTACAGAATAATACGAAACTGAATACAGACTTTGACGGTAGAATGAATTATAAATATCGTGCATTTATGCCAGAAGCAACTAATGTTGCTGATTTAGCTTTCAGGTCTGTATCCTTGTGGCTCCCATGGGCAAGCATTGCGAACATTGAGCCGATTGTTAATCTGGAAGAAGCTTTCGGAAAAAAAGATCTATCTCAGATTGATATGAGTTTACCTGAACTTCGCAGTAGATTGACAATCTATGGAGTAGGTGGAAAACCTCTCCATAGATAGAATGGCTCTGGTCTGATATATGATTGGAAAAGAACCATCTATTGTTGAGGGAGTAGTCTGTTTTTGTTATATTTGTAGATCACTTTCAATGAATCATATTGTATAGTTATGCTCATAAAGAAAAAAGAAATAGCGTTATTACTAATTTTTCTCTCTTTGGTAGTAACTAACCTTTTTGCCGAAAACTATTATTTTAAGCGATATGACAAAGAGAACGGGCTTTCTCAGCAAACTGTTTTCTGTGCAGTTCAAGATCGTAGAGGTTTCCTGTGGTTTGGTACGAAAGTTGGTCTGAATAGGTTCGATGGTACAAAGTTTAAGAACTATGTGGCCGATCCGGAACAGCCCAATTCTCTTCCCAACAATACAGTTCTTGCTCTGGCGGAAGCACCGGATGGTTCTCTCTGGTTAGGAACTTCAGATGGTTTATGTATTTACAATCCGGAGAAGGATACTTTTGCTCCGTTTGTCAGTGCTGACTTGACAATTGAAGGTTTAATAGATAATTTAGTTTTTGACAAGCAGGGAAACCTTTGGGTTATAAATTCCAAGGGCACATATTGCTTGGATGTAAAAAATGGAAATCATAAGTTTTTTGCTGCATCTGATTTCTTTGTGCCTACAGGGATAACAGTGACTCAGTCCGGTAGTGTGTGGGTATTAGGTCTGGATGGTAATATCTATTTGTTTAACCCTCAACGCATGGAGTTTTCGTCTTATCCTATATTGACAAAAGAAGAGAAAACAAAACATATTCTACTTTATCGGATTCTGGAATGTAGTAATGGAGACTTGGTTGTGACTACAGATCGTATTGGGGCCAGGCGTTTTTCCCCTAACAATGGTGAAGTTAAAGTCTTGTTTAGCAATGATTCTCAGAATAATCCTATTTATATCCATACGGCTATTCAACGGAATAAAGATGAATTCTGGTTTGGTACAGAGTCAGGCATTCATATCTATCAATTGAATTTGGGATTTATTGATCATTTACAGAAGTCGTATAATGATGCTTATTCGCTTTCTGATAATGCTGTTCATATGTTGTTAAAAGATCGTGAAGAAGGTATTTGGGTAGGGACTTTTTTTGGTGGTGTGAATTACTTGTCGAGTAATAATACATTGTTTGATAAGTATCTGCCGAAAGATGAAAAAGGAAGTATAAAGGCAAATGTTATTCGTGAAATCCATCCGGATGTGGAAGGAAATTTATGGGTAGGAACTGAAGATGGAGGGTTATGCTATTTTGATACCAAGACAAAAGTATTCAGGGCATTGACTAATCTGAAATGGGACGGATGTCCCATTTCCAAAAATATACAATGCTTGCTGGTTGATAAGAATATGATATGGATTGGAACTTTTGATAGTGGTATCTACCTGTTTGATTTGAAGTCGCAAAATATAATCAATCATTTCTGTAGTGAGAATACTGGTTCCGGATTATTGGTTAATGGGATCGTTTGTTTCAGGAAGACTTCTTTTAATGAAATATTGGTTGGTACAATGGGAGGGTTATACCGCTATGTAGAGTCAAAGAATAGATTTGAAATTGTTCCGCAACTGGACTGGGGACTTGTACATTCCATTTATGAGGATTTAGATCATACTTTATGGGTTGTTACAATGGGGAGAGGATTGTTTACATTTAAATATAATGGGATACATGAGAAGATAACAGTTAAAACAATGCCATTCATAAGTAACTATATCACTACTATCTTCGAAGATTCCCGGAAGCGTTTATGGATTGGTACTGAAGGAAACGGGCTTTTTCTTTATGACAGGACAGATGGGACATTTACTCAGACTTTATCTAAACTGGACTATTCCGGACAAATTATTTATCAGATTATAGAGGATGCCACAGGAATGTTATGGGTAACTACTTCGAATGGCTTATTGCATTATGATCCTGAGCTGAAAGCTTTAAGCAGGTTTACAACGTCGAATGGATTGCCGATAGATCAATTTAATTATAATTCCGGCTATCAGGATCGAATAGGCAATATTTATTTGGGCTCATTGAAAGGAATGATAGCTTTCTCGCCTGAGAATTTTATAAAGGTATCAGAACCATTAAAAGTATTCTTTACAGGTTTTCAGTTATTTAATAAAGAGATAGAGACCTATCAACCGGATTCTCCTTTGAAACAATCGATTATTTTTACAGTTAAAATAACATTGCGTTATGATCAGTCTACTTTTAGTATTGATTTTGCTATACCTACTTATTCTATTTCTCAGGATGTATGGTATAGATATAAGCTTGAAGGGTTAGATCATGAATGGATTGTTAGTCAAGGACCTAAGAAATTGTATTATACAAAGTTACCACCGGGGAAATACACCCTTCGTGTACAAGCTTCAAGAGAAAGCGGAATATGGACTGGCGAAGCTTCTTCATTGGCTATCATTGTAAAACCTCCATTCTGGAGTATGCCGTTTGCATATTTCTTGTATGTTCTTATTATCTTTACTACATTTACTTGGTTTTTCATCAGATATAGAAGAAAACTCAAAGAGAAAGAACGACATCAGATAGAAATGTTACAGAACGAGAAGTATAAGGAAATTCTTCAGGCTAAGATTAGTTTCTTTACAAATATTACTCATGAAATAAGAACCCCTTTGACATTGATAATGGGGTCACTGAACCGTATAATAAAGTCGGGAGAAAAGAAACTTGCTGAGAATGAAAATATAGCTGTTATGAGTAAGAATACTCAGCGTTTGCTCGATCTGGTAAATCAGTTACTTGATTTCAGAAAGATAGAGTCTTCTACCTTCTTGATGAGTTTTGTAAAACTGGATATCAAACAACTACTTGAAGAGACTTATAGCCGTTTTACTCCGATAGCTCAAACCAGATGCATTGATTTTCATTTTTCCATGCCTGATGAGGGATGTGAAATAATAGCTGATAAAGAGGCTTTGATAAAGATATTAAGTAATATGTTGAACAATGCGATTAAATTCTGTGACCATATTGTTGAGGTATCTTTAGTGAGTATACAGAAAGAAGACAATTCTATTGTTCGGATTAGGGTGAATAATGATGGAGAAAGAATCCCAAAAGATGTGACAACAGACATCTTTAAACCTTTTTTCCAGTATTTCGGAGAAGATGCAAGAGTACCGGCAAAAGGTTCCGGATTAGGGTTGCCTTTAGCTAAATCACTGGCCGAGATGCATAATGGCGCTTTTTATCTTGATAATTCCATTACTGAGATGAATTCCTTTGTGCTTGATTTACCCTTGGAACAGCATGATGTTGCAGAGCCGGGACATTCTCCTTTTTATAAGGAAACCTCTTCTGTAGAAGGAAATAAAGACTATATGCATAAGAGTATGTATAATGTACTGGTGGTTGATGATGAAGTGGAATTGCGTCAGTTTGTTTGTGAAGAATTAACCCCACAATATAATGTGTTGGTTGCCGATAATGGAAAACAAGCATTGGAAATATTGGAAAGTCATGTAGTATCGCTGATTATTAGTGATTTGATGATGCCGGTAATGGATGGAATTGAATTGTGTAAGTCTGTCAAAACAAATATAAAATATTGTCATATTCCTATTATTGTATTAACAGCTAAAGTTTCTTTACAGGCCCATATTGATGTACTGGAATCGAAAGCTGATGCCTATATAGAGAAGCCGTTCTCTACAGAGCATTTACTGGCTCAAGTTTCAAATCTTTTAGCTAACAGAGAGCTTATCCGTTCTACATTTGTCCGCTCACCTCATGCACATCTCATAAGTGTCGCGTCTAACAGTATAGATGAGAAATTTATTGGCAAGATGAATGATTATGTGATGAATAATTTGTCTGATTCCCGTTTGTCGGTTGAAAGTCTGGCTGAATATATGAATATGAGTGTATCTACACTTTATAGAAAAGTGAAAGTTATCACTTCTTTGGCACCTAATGACTTTATCCGTTTATGCCGATTAAAGAAGGCTGCCGAAATGTTGGCTAAAGGTAATCTTCGGATCAATGAAGTTGCTGAGAGTTTAGGATTTTCTACCACTTCATATTTTACCTCATGTTTCATGAAGCAGTTTGGAATTACTCCCAGTGAGTTTATTAAGTTGAATAAGAATAAATGAAATGAGGTTGTGTCAGCATTTTGACACATTTACATTTGCAGTATTAAATATCACAACAAAATATAAGTGTATATTTGAAAAGTAGAGTTGCAGTGAACTAACTTTGACACTAGTCTTAAATGACTATAGGCTGAATCAGACTGCAACTCTCTTAATAGGAGAACCTAGCCAGTTAGAATTGTAGGCTCACGACCTAATAAATGTATTAGCTGTTTCTCCTTCATGTTTAATACTGTAAATACGAATGATGGGAAACCTTTGCCTGCTTTGGCATTTTTCCACATCCCCTTGCCCGAATATAATGAAGCGGCTTCCGATGAGAATGCTATTCTCTATGGTACGCGTATGGAAAAAGTTTGTTCAGCTGCTATAAATACCGGTATGTTTGCTGCTATGAAGGAAGCAGGTGATGTAATGGGTACTTTCGTCGGACATGACCATGATAATGACTATTCAGTCATGTGGAAAGGTATCATACTGGCTTATGGACGTTTCACAGGTGGTAATACGGAATATAACCATCTATCTAATGGTGCACGCGTAATTGTGTTGAAGGAGGGGGAACGTACCTTTACTTCCTGGATACGCCTGAAAGGTGGTGAGTTAAAAGATAAAACAGTCTATCCCGATAGCTATGTGAAAGACGACTGGCGTAAACGTCCGTTGGTTACGGAATAATACTGCAAGGAAAGTATATATTCAAATAGTTGAGGCTGAATCAAAAATCCTTGTTTGATTCAGCCTTTATATGTTATGACAATCTTATAAAGAATGATGTCATTTTGTGAAAGAGGATTACTTTACTTTTACAATAATCTGTGTGAATGATCGCGGAGCAAATGAATATGTTATTTTCTCACCGGAAGTTTTTATTTCTTCTTTCTTTATATCAACGTTCTGTTCGTTTACAGAGTTTGTAATATTTGTGTTTGCTCCTGATACAATATTGGCTGTCGCTTTTTTATCGAAAGAGCCGGTTTGAGAAAGGATATCAGCTGTAATAGCTTTGTCTTTATTACGGTTAACGACGTTGATCACTACTTCGTTCCGTGAAGGTTCGTAAGTGGATGAAACGTCCAGATAAGGAACTTCTTTATATTTATCAGTAGAATACGCTGGACTTTTTATGTATATGTCCAGTGCTTTTCCACGGCAGTTATTGGCAAAAAGATAGAGTGGGTAATAAGTGGTTTGTTTCCATAATTTATCATTGTCAACACGCATCGGAGCAATGACATTTACTAATTGTGCCATATTGGCCATCTTGACAATGTCACAAGTACGTAAGAATATATTGAGGTATTGAGCTACAATAAGAGCGTCCTGTAAATCATATATTTCCGATAGGGTATTGTCAGTACCTCCGAATGTCCGAGTCCATGCATTCCATTCGTCGAAAGCTATAAAAACATCTTTAGAAGAACGATTCTTCATTTTCGCTTCCTTTATCTGTTGTTCTACAATACGGATGTAGTTCTCTACTTCAATAGTATTTGTCAGATATGTGTAGTAATCTGAAGTGTTGTGCGAATAATGATGAAGAGAGATGTAATCGATGTAGTTATACATTTCGTCCAGTATTGTCCGGTTCCATTTATTCCAGTCGGCATCGTAATTGCTTGAACCGCTGGCTATGAGCTTGATGTCCTTATCAATCCAGCGCATTAATTTTGCTGTTTCTATTGCTATTTTAGAATAATCTTCGGGTGATTTGTGTCCCATTTGCCACGGACCGTCTACTTCATTGCCTAACCCCCAATACGTTACTTTATGCGGTTTTTCAAATCCATTTTTACAGCGAAGGTCTGAGTAATATGTTCCTTTCTCCACATTGCAGTATTCCACCCAATTTCGTGCTTCATCCAATGAACCGGTTCCCAGATTGACACAGAAATAAGGTTCCACTTTTGCTTTGCGAGCAAATTGAATGAATTCATCTGTTCCTATCATATTACTTTCTTTACCTCCCCAAGCCAGGTCAATCCGAGTAGGGCGTTTACTACGCTCTCCAATACCATCTTCCCAATGGTAACCTGAAACGAAATTCCCTCCGGGCCATCGTAAGATGGAAACTTTTAACTCTTTTGTCTGTTCGATGACATCTTTGCGAAAGCCATCTTCATCTGCTTGAATAGACTTCGGATCATAAATACCTCCATATATACCTTGTCCCAGATGTTCCGAAAAATTTCCGTATAGATGAGGATTAATCTGGTCAATTATGCGATCTGTGTCTATTTTTATAATTGCTCTTTCTTGAGCAATCGTCTCATTAGGAAATAGAAATAAGAGAGAAGCAAATAATAAATTATACTTTTTCATAATGGTTGAATTAATAGATTTATAATAATACGGGAGTGTTGTTAACCGTTGCAAACATACATATAACACTCAAAAGTAATCATTCAAAAAATACTAGAAATCATTCAAACACCTCAAATAACAGATTATTGATACTTAATGACGGCTTATTTTTACTTGTATTTGAATGAGGGGGATATCTTTGTATTACGATGTTGTTAACCCTCGTTAATGTTTTTATTGAACCTGTTTTATTAATTTTTAAAACTAATAAGATGATGAACGATTTCTTTAATAACAAGCTTAGCTTGTTGAAATTTATTCTCTTATCAATAGCCTTTGGAAGTTTCTTCGTATCAGAAGGCTATGCAACGACAAAGTCTGTTGCTATTACTCAACAAGAGAAAACTATAAAAGGGAAAGTTACCGATGACAATGATGAACCTTTAATAGGGGTATCAGTACGGGTTGCCGGTACGAGTGCAGGTACTGTTACTGACTCTGATGGAATGTTTCAGTTGAATGTTGCTGGTTCCGATGTTTTGGAGTTTTCTTATGTAGGCTATAAAACTGTAAAAGTTACAGCTGGAAATAAACCATTTCTTTCTGTCATATTGAAAGAAGATCAGGAAATTCTGGATGAGATTGTTGTGGTGGGATATGGGACTAAACGTAAAGGGAGTATTGCTGCGGCAGTTACTACTATTGGTACAGAAGATATCGCCCGTACTACTTCTTCGACTGTTTCTGGAGCATTGGTTGGTAAAATAGCCGGTATCACTACCCGACAGAAGTCGGGACAGCCGGGTAGCGGTACTTCTATTCAGATCAGAAATATGGGTACTCCTCTCTTTGTGATAGATGGTATTATAAAAGATGAGGCGCAGTTCAACAATCTGGATGTAAATGATATTGAGAACATTTCTATATTGAAAGACGGGGCTGCTGCCATCTATGGAGTAAAAGCGGCCAATGGAGTCGTACTGGTTACTACAAAAAATGGCTCTAAGAATCAAAAGGCTGCTGTAACTTTGGACTTCAATTACAGTTGGCAATCATGGACTTCTTATCCCAGAATGTTGAATGCGTATGAATGGCAATATGCTAATTATATGAAGGAGGCTAATCTGGGTACCCTGTCAGTTTCTCCGGATGTGGCTAGAGCTGAATTGGAAAAATGGCGTACGGGATATTATAATCCTGAAACCGGTGAAGACTATCGTGGATTTGATTGGGGAGATAACTATGTTAGTAATGCAGCACCGCAATCTTACATACATGCAAACCTGAGTGGCGGTGGAAATAAGACAACCTATTATTTATCAATCAGCAATATTGACCAGGATGCAGTTTTCAAGGACTATAATTTTCAGCGTACTAATATTCAGTCTAATTTCAATATTGATATCAGTGAGAAACTAAAGTTGGGTTTCCGGTTGAACGGACGTTTGGAGAATCGTACTAATCCAGCTCTTCCGGGTAGTGATGATTATGCAAATGCCCGTCAGGCGGTTTTTAATCTTCCACCCATTTATCGTCCTTATGCAAATGATAACCCCAACTATTTGAATAATGTACCCGGTGCTTCTGGTCTTAACCTGGCTGCACTAACTACTGATAATGCAGGTAAATCTGATAACAATACTACCGTGGTACAGATTGATTGGGATATGGAGTGGAAAACACCTATTAAGGGGCTGACGGGAAAAGGCATTTTCTCCTATTGGACCTCTCAGAATAAGGTGAATAATCTGGAGAAAGGCTGGAAAGAGTATACTTATGACAGGGCTGCGGATGAATACATTGTAGCCTATGATAAGTCAGCAGCTAATGAAACTTGGATGGAAAGATTTGATACGACTATCAAAGAGTTTTCCGGGCAGTTTCTGCTAAACTATGACAATATGTTTGGTAAACATCATGTAACTGGTGTAGGTGGTTTTGAGTTTACCAAACGGGATTATCATTCGCTGAATGTACAGCAACATCCGGTTGAGAATGAATTTATAGATCTTATTTCAACTAATGATAACAACTTGGTAAGCGAGAATAAAGCTATAACTTCTACAGCCAGCTGGGTATTCCGTGCAGGTTATGATTATGAAAACCGTTATATTCTTGATTTATCGGCCCGTTATGATGGTTCATGGAAATTCCCAAAAGGCAACCGATGGGGTTTTTTCCCCTCAGTTAGTGCGGCATGGCGTATTTCGGAAGAGAACTTTTTTAAGAACTCATCTATAAGTAGCTGGTTTTCGAATTTGAAGTTGAGAGCGTCGTATGGTATGATGGGAGATGATAATCTGGGCGGTTTATATCCTGACTTTGCATACCTTTCCGGATATACTTATTACAATGGTCAGTCACTTATGCCTGATGACCCGTTCAGTTCTGTGAAAAGTAAAAAAGTAATAGGCTCGGCACCTAAGGGAATTCCTGTAACCACCATTTCATGGATGAAAATTAAATTGATGAATGTCGGTATTGACTTTGGTTTCTTTGATAATCGACTTACAGGAGAGTTTGACCTCTTTAAACGTATGCGTGATGGTATTCCGGGCACACCGAGTGATATTATGTTTCCGTTGGAGACAGGTTTGAGTGCTTTACCTGAGAATATGAATTCAGATATGACGGTAGGATTTGATGCATTTGTGAAATGGAATGATAAAGTTGGAGATTTAAAGTATAGTGTTGGGGCTAATATAACATTTGCCCGGCAGAAAAATGGTAAACGTCATGGAGAAATATTCGGTAATGCATGGGATAAATATCGTTGGGCGCAATCCAATCGCTGGTCCAATGTAGTGCTCAATACAGATCAGGGTAATGCCGGAGGTGTATGGATGTGGGAAGTAATCGGTCGTTTTGAAACACAGGAACAGATTGATAGTTATCCGGTTGATCAGGACGGTCAAAACAATGCTACTGTTCGTCCAGGTGATGTAATACTTCGTGACGTCAATGGTGATGGAATTATCAATGATTTTGACGAACGTCCTCAAGCCTATGCATCGGCTGACTGGCCCTGGGATTCAAGTACATCCAATAAGAATCCGTTGATTTCAATGGGCATTAATTTAGGATTTGAATGGAAGGGGTTTGATGTGGCTGCTGACTTTGCCGGTGGTTTTAAAAATACATTTGTTGCTGACTGGGATTTGAAGTGGGGCGTAACGCGCAGCGTGAATGGATATTACTATAACAATATTGACGTATGGAGGCATGAAGATATTTTTGATCCGAAGTCTCCTTGGATTCCAGGGAAATTCCCGGCCTTGCGTGGACAGGAAAGTCATTCGGGGCGTTGGTGGAACAGTTTCTATACGAGAGAAGTTAATTACCTGCGTCTCCGTAATCTTGTAGTTGGCTATTCTTTACCCAAAAACTGGATAAGAAAGGTAGGTATGGAACAATGCCGCATATATTTCCAAGGAACCAATCTTTTCTGTCTGAGTTCGTTGCATGATTATGGTTATGATCCTGAAATTTCAACAGTGAATGGTCAGGACTATCCGCAACATAAGGTATTGACATTAGGTGTTAACGTTAAATTTTAAAAGAAGAGCATAAATATGAAAACAAAAATATTAGTATATGCATGTGTCGCTTTGTTGAGCTTTACCTCGTGTGAAGACTGGTTGAGTCAGAACGATCCCAAAGAATTATCCGAGGATCAAGCATATTCATCTGTTACCAGTATCAGTAGTATTGCTGCAAATTTATACGGGCGCATCAAGTTGGACCAGAACTTCGCTTCGGATAATGAATCTTATGATATATGCAGATGGGATGAAGCTACCAGTAATAGTTATTATTGGCAATTTTCGAGTAATGTTGGTCGTACCTACCGTAACTACTATGATTATAATCTGATACGGGATATCAATATTCATATCAGGAATTTGTCAGAGAAAACCTCACATTTGCCTGAAAATCAACGCGCTTATTTTCTCGGTGAAGCACGTTTTCTAAGAGCATTTACTTACTTCAATATGGTGAAAAATCTGGGAGGCGTACCTTTAATTACAGAAGTGTACGATTATAGTACTACTCCGATAGAATATGCTAAACCCCGGGAAACGGAGGCAGAAGAAGAAGAGGAGGAAGAGAAAGAAAGGGAAGAAGGGAAAGAGGAGAGAGAGAGAGCACCGCAGGGAAGGAGAGGAAAAAGAGGGGAGAAGAAGGGGGGAGGATTGGCAAAAAAGGAACGTGCAATGTTATATGCAGGTACTTTAGCCTACAATGAGGATAAAAGTAAAACAATGGGATTGACCTTGACAAGCGGAGCAGTCGGAATCTCTAAGAATAAAGCAACAGAATATCTGCAAAGTTGTATTGACGCCTATCTGGAGCTAAAGGAAATAGGGCGGTATTCTTTGCTAAAGGGTACTGGAAGCAGTCTTGGTGAGAACTTTAATAATGTGTTTGTATCCAAGACGAATAATCCGGAACTTATTCTCATTCGTGATTATGATGGAAGTACTGATTTCCCAAACAATTTTACAGTGTGGAATATTCCTCGTTCTCAACGTTCAACTGCTAATTTTGGTGGTCATGTGAACCCGACGTTAAACTTAGTCGAGAGTTTTGAAACTATAAATTCCGGTTCATCACAGCTGAATGCTTATGTGGGTAATGAGATTATTGAATCAATGGGAAATGAAACTTCCGCTTATAACTATGTTCTTTATGATTCTCCAATGGGTATTTTCGAAGGACGTGATCCGCGTTTGTGGGGAACCGTAATTCTGCCTGGTGCGGATTTCAGAGGAAAAGAGATTCAATTACAGGCAGGGCTGGCTGTGAAAACAGCTTCCGGTTATGATTTGAAAATGCTGGATTTAATCGAGAATGTATACGATCCGGACAAAAACTTTTATAATGGGCAGCAACTGACCAGCATTGACGGTCCTATCCGTAATAGTTATTATACCAGCCATACAGGTTTCTTGTTGCGTAAATATATAGATCCGGTTACTGGTTCCGAAGCATCAGGAAAGAGCGCAGTACCGTATATCATTTTCCGATATGGAGAGATTCTGCTTAATGCGGCTGAGGCTGCTTATTATCTTAATCAACTTGGTGTTGCTAATTATAAAGGCAGCAATACATTACAGTTGTCTTCTGATTGTCTGAATGAAGTAAGAGAACGTGCCGGAGGTACTGCTTTCCGTATTGAAAGTTCGGATTTGACACTTGCACTTTTGCAGAATGAGCGTAAGATAGAGTTGGCATTTGAGGATCATCGTTTTTATGATCTGAAACGCTGGAGAATGTCGGATAAGTTATTCGACGGTAACCGGAATACACCGACTGCCCTGCTGACCGGATTATGGCCCTACAAGATTTATGCCCCCGGTGATCCGGATGATGAAAAATGGATCTTCCGCCGTGTTCGGGCCATCAAACGTGATTTGCCTTTGCGGTTTAGAAATTACAACTATTATTCATCTATCGACCAGGCTGTGTTGAATGATAATAGCCTATTGGTAAAGAATCCTTATCAGGAATAAAAAAGTGGAGTCATGAAAAGAATAAATATACTGATGCTGGCCTTGCTGGCGATGACGATATTGATCGGAGGATGTGAAAAGGACAATTTCGAACCTCCTCACGAATGGTTGACCGGAAGGTTGACCTATCAGGGGAATACTTTTTATCTGGACGGTAATTCTACGAACGGAGAC
>OKWG01000549.1_pt1 | contig 12930 bp, 9 predicted proteins | sample 1607091 | NCBI WGS metagenome assembly OKWG01 (sample SAMN04414080, study PRJEB24778) | human gut metagenome | material: faecal | host: Homo sapiens
AACCAACAGTAAGTATTCGGGTTATCGCTGGTCGACCAAGTATCCCGGTAAAAACGGACTGTTGGCCTACAATAACGTGCCGGTATTGCGTATCTCGGAAATGTATCTGATACGTTCGGAGGCTATTTACCGTGGAGCTACGGTATCGGGCGTAACCGCTATCGACGATTTGAATCGCGTAGCCACGAACCGTAATGCCGAGGCTTACGCTACGGTAACGCTCGACAACCTGTTCGAGGAAAGCCGCAAAGAGTTCTTGTTCGAGGGGCATGTATTCTTCGATATGAAACGTTTGCAGAAGTCGTTGGTTCGGACCGATTACGACTTGGATCCGCTCACGAAAAATATCGATTTCCCGAGCTATCGTTGGGCATTGCCAATTCCCGAGAACGATATTTTGTATAACGACAATATGGATCAGAATCCCGGTTATTAGGTGACGAAATAAGTAGGATTTTTTTGAAATAACTAAACGGGGCTATCGGTCGTTAGAGATAGCCCCGTTTTACCCATAGTATTTTTTGTAAGTTATTTAGCTCCCATTTTCCCACCTTTCAGCCCTTTGCCGAGGTTGAAAATGTTTTGGTCGTAGCTGACGGTTTTCATGGAAGACTCACGTTTGCGTTTCAAGGCGAGGTCTACTAATTTGTCCATAAGCTGGTCGAAGCGTATGCCGGAGGCTTCCCACAGGTAGAACGAGAGGGAACCGGGAATGGTATTGATTTCGTTGACATAGATGTCGCCGCTTTTACCGTCGATCATGAAATCGACACGGGCGACCCCGTGGCAAGACAGTACCCGAAACGTTTCGCCGGCAAGGAATTGTACCCGTGCGGTATCTTCGGGAGAGAGGTCGGCGGGAATACGTTTTTGTGTGGCTTGCATGCCTTTGTTGGATTTGCCTCCACCCATATATTTGTCTTCGTAAGTGAGAATGTCGCCGCTTTTGATAGGCTCCTCGCATACCGAGGTACGGTAGTCGTCGCAGTCGCCCAATACCGAGCAGTTGATTTCTTTCAGTTCTTCGACCATATCTTCGATAACGATTCGGGTAGAGTATTTTTCGGCGACATCTACTTTGGCGATGAGTTCTTCACGATTGTCAGCATGCGAGATACCTACACTCGATCCTAAATTGGCCGGTTTCACGATGACGGGATATCCCAATCGGGTCTCGATTTCCTCGATGAGCTTATCGCGTTGGGCGAACCATTGTTTGTCGGTGAACCATACGTAATCGACGATGGGGATACCGCTCTTTTCCATGATCATCTTCATGGTTATCTTGTCCATGCCGTTGGCCGAGGAGAGTGTGTTGCAACCGGCATAGGGTATGCCTATGGATTCGAGTACGCCCTCGAATATACCGTCCTCGCCGTTACTGCCATGCAGTACGGGAATGACTACGTCGAGTTTTGCCCATATGTTGTTCCCGAAAAGGGCTCTTTTTTTACGGTATAGGTTGTAGTCGCCGTATTCGGGAATCATGTAAACCTCGGCGCACATGTTTTGCAGGGCAGCCATGTCGCGATAGTTTTTTACTTCGAGCAGGGCATCGCCGCTGAACCAACGTCCTTGTTTGGTGATGTATATGGGTATGATTTCGTATTTCTCTTTATTAAAAGCATTGATGGCTTGGAGAGCCGAGATAACGGAGATTTCGTGCTCGGTGGAGCGGCCTCCGAAAAAAACACCTACGGTAGTTTTCATAATTTTTTGTGATAAACTGTATATCTGGTTTGTGATAATAATCGAAATTTATTTGAACGTATCGGGCAGGTCGTTTTCATAAAGGACGGTGTCGCCCGGTTGTGCGATTTGTGCGAGTCGGGCTTGTGCGTCGGCAAAAGTGTCGGCAACGAAAACTTTGTCTTCCGGATAATTCTTTTCTTGCAATCCGTTCAGAATAGCCTCTCGATTGTATCTGCCTACTACCATGACGTAATCGCATACTTCGGCTATCTGCTTGCCCAAAATGTAGTTATACTCAACTTGTTTTTCACCCAACTCGATCATACCCGGTGTGATGATGATGCGTTTTCCCTGTGTCATGCGCCGGAGTACGTCGAGAGCCATGCGAGCGCCATCGGGATTGGAGTTGAAGGCGTCGTCGATAATGGAAATTCCGCCCGGCGTCCGTTTCATGTTCAAGCGATGTTCCACCTGTTCGATTCGGCTCACTCCATATTGTATCGAGGGAACAGGCACTTGCAAATGGCGAGCCGTGATAACTGCCGCCATGAGGTTGGAGAGGTTGCACTCGCCGATGAGTTTCGTGCTCAGTTCTATGCGTTCTCCATCGCCTACCACAGTAAATCGGGTGGCATCTGTATCGTAGCGAATATCCTCGATATGGTAGTCTGCACCGGTATCGGCTATCGTATAGCGTTTCACGGGGACGTTTTCGACCGGCCGATTGGCTATATAGGGGAAGTCGTTGTTGATAACGGCCAATCCCGAACTGGGCAAAGCGTCGACCAGCTCGAATTTGGTACGTTGTACATTCCCGATCGTTTTGAACGATTCGAGATGCTGTTCACCCACGGCGGTGATAATGCCTATTTGAGGTGCGACGAGATCGCATATTTCTTTGATATCACCGATCTGTTTAGCCCCCATTTCACAGATGAAAATGTTGTGGTAGGGCTTCATTTGTTCCCGTATGGTGCGGATTACTCCCATAGGCGTATTAAAACTGCCGGGAGTCATTAACACGTTGTATCGCTCGCAAAGTATGCGGTAAAGGTAGTGCTTGGTACTGGTTTTTCCATAGCTCCCGGTAATGCCTATGACAGTTAAGTCTTGCATTTGGGAGAGAATTTGTTTCGCTTCGTCGTAATATTTTCGGTTGATTCGCTTCTCGACAGGTTGCATGATGATGTTGGCAGCCATCATGAAATAGGGGGCTAAGATAGCTATCGCCAATAAGGCTCTGCTACCGTTGGAAAGAGTCGTTAAGCCGGCTGCGAGACCTGCGACAAGAAGCGAGAGCGACAATGCGGCGATGTATAAGCGGGTAGCTCGTTTGGTGAAAACCAAAGTTTTTTTATATTTGGTTTGTAACCCTTTTACGCTTTTTGCCAAGACCACTGTAATCGTGACGATTTGTACGAATGTCGGCAGGAAGTTGGTTGACAACAGCAGCAATAGAAACAAATCGGTCAAACGGGATATGGTGGCGAAAGACTCTCCTTTTAACCAACGGTTGTATCGGTCGTTTCGGTAGGAATTTTGTTGCAACATTTGCAACTGGAATTTCATCTCTATTCCTGTATAAAAGAGCAGTGCAAGGAATGTTACGAGAGTGAGTATTTCGTTCATGATTTTCTTTTTATGTCGTCTTGTAAAAAGTTTTGTAAGACGGTGTTAAATTCGTAAGGCTTGTCGAGGAAGCTGTAATGCCCGGCATCGTCGAATGCTACCAGCCCGGCATCGGGAATCAGTTTCTCCATGATGCGGGCATCTCGTAATGGGGTGGCGGTGTCGTTTTTTCCCCATAGAAGAAGAACGGGACACTGGATTTTCGGCAAAACCGCTTTAAGGTCTTCGTTGACAACTTTTACCATTATGTTACGCATGATACCTGTCAACGCGTTATAGTCTGCCGAACCCGATTTGCGGCGATAATTCTCGATCGTTTTTTCGGCTTGTTTTTTCCCTATTACAAGTGGTAAGACTTTTTTCCACAGTTTGAACGAGTAGACTTTCAGGTAGTATTTTAATGGGCGTTTGGGCTTAATCCCGGCAGCATCAACCAAAATAACTTTATGGGTTTTGTTTCGTGAGGCGTATAAGATAGATACCCGTCCCCCGAAAGAGTGCCCGATAAGAATTGGGGCTTCTATATTTTCGTCTTTTATGAACGCTTCGAGCATTTGCGTATATTCTTCCACGCCCCATATCGAGGGCGGAGTGCTACTTCCGCCGAATCCGGGAAAGTCGAGATTGTATACCTTGAAATGAGGTGATAGCAGTCGTTCTATCGACTGCACGGTCGTGTGGTTGCACCCCCAGCCGTGCATGAGGATAACCGGATAACCGTCTCCTTCGATGTTATACTGTAAAGTGACTCCACACAATGATTTCGACTGTAACATTTTCCCTCTTTTGCATTCTAATGCAAAGATACAAATAAGCGAGAGCCGAGCAAAATAAAGCTTGCTTTAATTTCGTCTTACCGAGCGGAAGTATCTTCGAATACTTGCCTCTGCGCTCGCCTTTCACTATATTTGTGATAGGATTCGTTTCAGCATAGCCAAGTTGGAAATATGATTTCCTCTTGTCTCTGCACTCAACTTTCACTATATTTGCCCAAAAACAAAACCTAATGTCCCTATGGAATCTCCCCAAGAAAAGATAGAGCGTTTACGTCGGGAACTCGATGAGCATAATTATAATTATTATGTGTTGAACGCTCCCACGATCGATGATCGTACATTCGATGAAATGATGCATGAATTGCAAGGGTTGGAAGAGACTTTTCCACAGTATTTCGATCCCAATTCACCGACGCAGCGTGTCGGGAACGATATAAATCGATCTTTTTCCCAAGTGGAACATCGTTACCCGATGTTGTCGTTGAGCAATACCTATTCGATAGAAGAAGTATCGGCATTTTACGAACGGGTTCGTTCGGGATTGATGGGAGAGGATTTTGAATTGGTGGGTGAACTGAAATATGACGGAACTTCCATATCGTTGATTTATAAAGGAGGTAGATTGGTGCGGGCGGTTACGCGTGGAGACGGTACGCGGGGCGATGACGTTACCGAGAATGTGAAAACAATCCGCAGTATCCCTTTGCAGTTGCGAGGCAACGACTATCCCGATTCGTTCGAGATAAGAGGTGAAATATTGATGCCTTGGGCTGTTTTCGATGCTTTGAACAAGGAGCGAGAGGAACAGGAGGAGCCTTTGTTTGCCAATCCACGCAATGCGGCGGCGGGAACGTTGAAATCACAAAACTCGGCTGTGGTAGCGGCGCGGGGACTCGATGCTTATCTGTATTATCTGTTGGGCGAAAATTTACCGGCCGATACGCATTATGAAAATTTACAATATGCTCGGTCGTGGGGATTTAAAGTTTCGGATGCCGTTCGCAAACTCCACTCCGTAGAAGAGGTGAAAGAGTATATCAATTATTGGGACATGGAGCGAAAGAATCTTCCCGTCGCTACCGATGGAATGGTATTTAAAGTAAATTCATTGCGGCAACAGAAGAATTTGGGATATACGGCAAAATCTCCGCGTTGGGCGATAGCCTATAAGTTCCAAGCAGAAAAAGCCCTTACGCGATTGAATTCTGTGTCTTACCAAGTGGGACGTACCGGAACCGTCACTCCTGTCGCCAATCTCGATCCGGTATTGTTGTCGGGCACTATTGTCAAGAGGGCGACTTTGCACAATGAAGATATTATAAATGCTCTCGATTTGCACATCGGAGATATGGTTTTTGTGGAGAAAGGTGGCGAAATTATTCCTAAAATTACAGCGGTAGATACCTCCGCTCGTTTACTGATAGGAGAAAAAGTACGTTTCATTCGTACATGTCCCGAATGTGGAACTCCGCTGAAACGTATCGAGGGAGAGGCTGCATGGTTTTGCCCGAACGAAAAAGGTTGTCCTCCGCAGATTAAAGGGCGGATAGAGCACTTTATCAGTCGCAAGGCAATGAATATCGAAGGTCTCGGAAGTGAAACGATAGGTCAGTTTTATAGTTTGGGCTTGGTGAGAGACGCTTCGGACTTGTATACTTTACAGCCCGATGTGATAGCCGGTTTGGAACGTATGGGAGAACGATCGGCACAAAATATCGTCGATGCGGTGAAACAGTCTTGTTCCGTTCCGTTCGAGAGGGTATTATTCGCATTGGGTATTCGTTACGTGGGCGAAACGGTCGCCAAAAAGTTGGCGTTGGCTCTTCATTCGATAGACCGTATTATCGAGGCGACTACCGAGGACCTGATTCGGATAGGAGACATAGGGGTGCGTATCGCTCAAAGTGTCGTAGCTTATTTCTCTGATGAGGATAATCTCCGTTTCGTAGAACGGTTGAGACAATATGGAGTGCAGATGCAAATTACCGAAGAACGACTTTCGGAGAGAACCGACAAGTTGTCCGGTGCGACAATCGTTATCAGTGGTACGTTTACCCATCATTCCCGTGATGAATATAAAGCTCTTATCGAACAGCACGGAGGTATAAATACGGGTTCCGTATCGGGTAAAACGACATATATTCTGGCAGGCGAGAATATGGGCCCGGCTAAACTTGAAAAGGCGAGAAAATTAGGAGTTCGGATTTTATCCGAAGAAGAGTTTTTGGAGATGATTCAATAAATAGATAATTCATGTTGTTTTCGTTTATTACTAAATGGTCGATCAAGCGTCAGCTAAAAAGAAGACAGAGCGATGGGTTTTGCCCTTTCGAAGGGGCCAAGCGTTTGGTATTGATGGCTCAGGGCAAAGAGGTTCAATCTCTTCTTCCCGGTATTCAGGAGATGGTTCGGGCGGGTATTGATGTCACGTTGATTATAGATACACATCGCAAAGACAAGGTATCGGTAGAGGTTCCCGGATGCAGTCCGATACTTGTTTTACAGACTTGTTGGTTGTTAAAAAGACCGACTCGGGCTTTCCTGAGAAAATTTGACGATAACGATGGAGATGTGTTGATCGATGTGTCGATTTCTAAATCATTACCTTTATTATATTTGGCCGTACGTTCCCGGTCTATTTTTAAAATAGGAGTACCCAAAGGAGAAAGCAATCCGTTCAATTTGCAAATTCTTTTGCCGGAGTCGTCTCCCCGGGGAGGAGTAGCCGAAGATGGTGATACCGGAGTAGGTAGGTCGAAACCGAATGCCGGCGAGTTGTTACAGAGTGCTCTTTTTTATTGGAAGAAAATTGGTGTAAAAGAGAATAATCTGTAATTTTGGAATCGATATTTAAGAGGATATAAAACTATGGCGAGAATCAATTTAAGCGGAATGGGAGTGGCACTTATCACGCCTTTCAAAGAAGACGAAAGTATCGACTTCGAAGCCCTTTCGCGACTTATTGAATATTTGATACAAAATGGAACCGATTATCTTGTCGTGTTGGGAACTACTGCCGAAACTCCTACATTGACCGAAGAAGAAAAAACGGAGATAAAAAGATTTGTAGTAGAACGTACGAAGGGCCGTATTCCTCTCGTCCTCGGGTTAGGTGGAAATAATACGAGGGGTATTATAGACCATTTGAAAAAAGACGATTTTTCGGGCTATGATGCCATTTTATCGGTGGTTCCTTATTATAACAAGCCCTCCCAAGAGGGAATATATCAGCATTATAGTGCAATCGCTCAGGCGTCTAAATTGCCGGTTATTTTATATAATGTTCCGGGGCGTACCGGCGTGAACATGAATGCCGAAACAACATTGCGCCTTGCCAAAGAATATCCTAATATAATCGCCATCAAAGAAGCGTCTGGAAATATCACTCAGATGGACGATATTATTAAAAATAAGCCTGCCGATTTTATGGTCATTTCGGGAGACGATGGTATTACTTTCCCGTTGTTGACTTTGGGAGCCGTAGGAGTGATTTCTGTTATCGGGAATGCTTTCCCGAAAGAGTTCAGCAAGATGGTGAGATTAGCGTTGAACGGAGATTTTCACAATGCTTTGTCTATTCATCATCGCTTCACAGAATTGTTCAGCCTATTGTTTGTCGATGGAAATCCGGCCGGAGTTAAATGCTTGTTGAATGCTATGGGATATATCGAGAATAAATTACGATTGCCACTTGTTCCTACCCGTATTACGACTTATGAGAAGATCAGGGCTGTCTTGCAAAGTCTACACTATATTCCGTAAAATTTTTATGGGAAACGGAATGCGACCTTTGTTCGGTAATAAGTGAAAGATTGATATATTTTCCCAAGAAATGAGATTTCTGTAAAAATAATTGGGAAAATAGATGATATATCCGAAAATTATAGTTTAATTTGCTCCCGTATCGAAGCTATATGTGCTTACACAGAGATTCTCTTCTGTGAAAAAACGGGAGATTATTTATTTTAAGTTCATAAGAGTATCCGATGCGGAAGTTTTAATTTTATTCATTTATTTTTTTCTTATGAACATTTATCTTGGAAACCTCAATTATGGGGTTAAAGAACAAGACCTTCAAACCTTATTGGAAGGTTTTGGTGCAATCGATTCGGTAAAAATTATCGTGGATCGTGAATCTGGTCGCTCAAAAGGTTTCGGCTTTGCCGAGATGTCTGATGACGAAGCTGCCAAACGGGCGATCGAAGAATTGTCTGGTAAAGAATTTGCCGGTCGTGCATTGGTCATTAAAGAAGCTCGTCCGAGAGCTTAAATTTCACAAGACTCTTTGTATTTAGATTTACAATAGATTCTTTGGAGCGCAATCTGAAAAGATTGCGCTTTTTTTTTTGTAAAATCAGAATTTATTCCTTCCCCCAGTGTCGCATAGCGATATAGGAGTGGAGTTGGAATATAATATACAAGGACAATCACCGCTAATTATCGACTAAGCCTATTTTTTCGCAAAAGAATTCACGATAAAATAGATTGTATTTATTTGGGCTGGTGGGGTCGAATGGGTATTTTTGTACTGAAATAAAAATCGGTAATATTATATAGAAGAATAAAGGAGGAGATGCACAACTCGGAAGTAAAGGAGGATACATACGATTCGTTTCGTCGTATTACCGCAGAGGTAATCTGTGCGGGAGAAAATGAATTGCGAGTTCGTGTTGCGACTCCCTCTTTACTTGGGGAAATGCCGGTGTGGATTCATCGGGACAGGGTGAATAGTGAATTCGACGAAACCTTGTGCTTGTTGGAACCCGGTTCGAAATTGAATTTGGTAGACGTTATTATAGTCGATGGCGGATTGCTCCCTCGTTTTCTTATATTGGAACCCGATTATTTGGTCGATGCTAGTGCGTTAGCCGAGTGTGTGCAGGAATATGGAACGTGTTGGCAACGTTATTTTTGGAATCGTATACGTCCCAAGACGATAACGGATTCTATTTTGTTGGGTAATGCCGTTAATTTGATTTTTGATGAATTGATAACGGCGAAAGATTTTCGGAGTGTAACTTTCGATTCCTTAATGCCGAAAATTTTTGCTCGTTACCCGATAGAATTTGTCTCGGCAAAGTCGGTAGATAGAAGATTTTTTCAGAATCTCCATAGTCAATTCGAGACATTGAAACGTATTCTGAGTACGGATTTTTCTGCTTTGGGAATAGACCGCCGAAAAGCGATGGTCGAACCTTCTTTTATCTGTGAGGCTTTGGGATTGCAGGGCCGTCTCGATTTTTTACAAGTGGAAAACGGCCTCTGTGGTATTGAGTTGAAAGCCGGTCGTCCGCCTTATCCCGAAAACGATTTGTCGAAAGTGTCGTTCCCACATCGGGCTCAGTGTGCTTTGTATCAGTCGATGATACAAAGTGTACTTGGTGTGAAATTGGAAAACCAGCATTTCTATTTGTTATATTCTCGAAATTTGAACCCGGAAGGTTGCTTGCGCCCGGTGAAAACATCAACAAGGGAATTGCAGAAACTTTTGAATTTGAGGAATAAAATTGTGTCTGTCGAACGGGATATATCTCGATATGGATATGTACAGGCTGAATGGTTGGTAAGTAGGCTGACCGCTGATAACCTCATTCCCCGATCCAGTCTGTTTACCGAGCGGTATATTCGTCCCGAGATAGACTGTGGCCGCAGGAGATTGGAGCGACGAGACGATAACGATTTGGCTCTGCGATATTTCTATCGGTTTTATGCGTTTGTTTCGCGAGAACATTATTTGTCGAAAATCGGCTATCCTTCGGGTAGCGGAATATCCGGCGTTGCTTCTTTGTGGCGAATGACTCGGGACGAAAAAGAGAGGGAAGGCTATATGTTCTCAGGACTACGGTTGGTTCGAAACCGTGCGGCGGAAGATGTTCCCGAAGTCGAATTTATTTTGCCGGGAAATACACCGTCTCCCGATTTCAGACTGGGTGATATTGTTTTGTTCTATGTGTGCGATACCGATGCCGATAGAGTATCTACCCGACAAGTTTTCAAGGCGACGATCGCTTCTATGACGGCCGACCGTGTCGTGTTGAGATTACGGGATAACCAGTCGTATGCCGAGGCATTGCCGATAGCTTCTTGTTATGCGGTAGAGCACGATTATGTAGATTCTTCGTTTTTGTTACAGTATAAAGGTTTGTATGCGATGTTGGATGCCTCTCCGCATCGCAGAGGTTTGTTGGTCGGTGAGGCGGGAGAGTCGCCTGTCCGAAATATGTCTCGTCGATTGTCCTATGAATATGACAGTCCCGATTTATCCCGTATTTTATTGAAAGCTCTGCAAGCCGACGATTATTTTTTGTTGGTCGGACCTCCGGGAACAGGAAAAACTTCGGTGGCGTTGCGGAATATGGTGAGGGAGTTTTTGGCTATTCCGGAGTACCAGATTTTATTGGTGGCTTTTACCAACCGTGCGGTAGACGAAATTTGCGACAAGTTGGAAACGATAGGTGAGGTCGATGATTATATTCGGGTAGGACAGACTCTTTCATGTGATGTCGCATACCGTTCTCACTTGCTGTCCGAGCGCATGAAGCAATGTCGGAATAGGGAGGAGGCGAACCGTTCGATACTCTCTTGCCGCGTGTTTGTGGCTACCTTGTCTTCTTTGTCGGGGAAGATGGAGCTTTTTAATCTGAAACGATTCGATGTGGTTATCGTCGATGAGGCTTCACAGATATTGGAACCTCAACTCGTAGGGCTGTTATCTGCCAAGACACCTACGGGACGGGATGCCATAGGTAAATTTATTTTGATAGGAGACCATAAACAGTTGCCCGCCGTTGTCGTGCAGTCTGCGGAAGAGTCTGTTATCACCGATGAACGGTTGCGTTCGGCCGGGTTTGTCGATTGTCGTATTTCTTTATTCGAACGGCTGTACCGACGATTGCCCGAAGGTTCTCCTTTTGCCGATATGCTCGATTGCCAATGGCGAATGCATCCCGATATTGCGTTGTTTGCCAATACTTATTTTTATAAAGGGGCGTTGCGCGACGGAAATGCCCCCCATCAAATATCTTTACTGCCTTTTACGAATATGGGCGATGATAAGTGGGAAAGAGTAATCGCGACGAAGAGGACGGCTTTTTTCCCGACGAAGACTCTTTATGCGGGGAAAAAATATAATAATGAGGAGGCTTGCAAAACCGCTGCCATTGTAAATGCTTTGTATAGATTGTACGAACGTAACGGGTTGGAGTTCGACGAACGGTCGGTGGGAATCATTACTCCATACAGGCATCAAATAGCTCGAATCCGTCAGGAACTCGATAAATTCGGTATTTCTGCATTCGATGCTATTCGTGTCGATACGGTGGAGCGGTTTCAAGGTTCTCAAAACGATTGCATCATCTACTCGTTCTGTGTGAACGACGAGTCGCAATTGGAGTGGTTGCCGAGTTATACGGAAGAGTCGGGACAACTGATAGACCGGAAGTTAAACGTTGCGTTGACTCGTGCTCGGCGTCAGCTTTTCGTTTTGGGAAATTCGCGACTGTTGTCTCGGAATCCGATTTACCGGATTTTGATAACGCATTTGGAAAATATATCGAGTGAATAGTATGAGAGGGGAAGAACGGAAACGTGCCGGTAGAAACAGAACATTGTCTGTTACGGGCGAGGAGGTGGAACAGTTGAGGGGTATGGTCTCGACCTTATCGGATATCGAGCGGGGAGAAAATGTACTCAATAAAATAATACATGCCGATTTGTTGGCGATTATCGATCGAATCCCGAACGGTTTCGCCGACTTGGTGATTATCGATCCACCGTATAATCTGACGAAAGATTTTCATGGCATGAAGTTCGAAGCTATGGATAACGGGGCTTATATCGGTTATCTCGAAACTTGGTTTTATAAAGTTTGCGAAAAGTTGAAGCCGGACGGTTCTCTCTATCTTTGTGGCGATTGGAAATCCACATCGGCTTTGCAAACTGTGCTTGAAAGAGCTGGTCTCTCTATCCTTAACCGAATAACTTGGCAAAGGGAAAAAGGTCGGGGAGCAAGGAATAACTGGAAGAACGGAATGGAAGATATTTGGTTTGCCGTGAAGGACTGTAAGAATTATTATTTCGACGTCGGGGCTGTGAAAATGAGACGCCGGGTAATCGCTCCTTATCGGGAAAACGGACAACCGAAAGACTGGGAGTGTACGGAACAGGGGAATTTTCGTTCTACTTATCCTTCGAACTTTTGGGACGATATAAGCATACCTTTTTGGTCTATGCCCGAGAATACCGACCATCCTACACAAAAGCCGGAGAAGTTGTATGCCAAATTAATTTTGGCCTCGTCGGAGGTGGGCGATGTCGTTTTCGATCCTTTTATGGGGAGCGGGACGGCAGCCGTCGTAGCGAAAAAGTTGAACCGGAACTTTTGCGGCATAGAGCTTAACGAAGAGTATTGCCTATGGGCGGCGAAGCGTCTGCTTCTTGCCGATGGGAACAAGACGATTCAGGGCTACCGGGACGGTGTGTTTTGGGAGAGAAATAGCGGGTCGATGGGGTGACCTTTTCGTGATGGTCGTTCGTTCATGGAATAGAAATAGCAAAAGTCCGATTGAAAATACCTCAATCGGACTTTTTATCGCATGCTTCGAGAGCGATCGAGTGCGTTTGTCTTTCTCTATTGGATAGGTTCTGCGCTTAAACTAAGAGCCAACGTGCCTCCTCCGTACGAGATAATAGCTGATAATTTGTATTATGTGGTTGTTTTTGTATAAATCCCAGAACCGTCTTCGTCCAAGAATCCGGCAGCTGTCAGTTTGGCGCAATATTTGGTTTTAAGCGATTCTTCACATTAGTAATCCATTATGATATATTGTAATAT
>OKWG01000551.1_pt1 | contig 12863 bp, 10 predicted proteins | sample 1607091 | NCBI WGS metagenome assembly OKWG01 (sample SAMN04414080, study PRJEB24778) | human gut metagenome | material: faecal | host: Homo sapiens
GAACTGACGTCATCTGCCATCGAACAAATCATTAAAATCGAAGGTTTCTATCCCTACAAGGAAAACGGGGATATATACTTTAAGTCAGAAAGTATAATCTATCGTATTATGCACGAGGCTCCCAAATTCTCACTGCTTTTACAAAGGCCATTCCAAGGCTATTATAAGATTGCTCTTCTTGCCGCCACCAAGGTTATGAGTAATACCATAGTTGGGAAAATAGAGGTATTGGAACAATCAGGAAAATCGTCACAATTATTCATATCATTTTCTGCCGAGAGTCTTATTCACTACGTGGATGAATTAAGAGTAAACTTTTCTTCCTATTTTGAAATTATAAATATAATGCATGCCCAATTCTTAGATGAATATCACAAACTGGAAGAAGTTGAACAGGCGCATAATCCATTATATGACACAACATTGATTAACTAATTATGAAACCCTACTTACTCCCCATATTCGTCCTGCTGATTGTTGGGTGTGGGAATAGGAATCCAGCGAATATAGTTGTAGAAAATAGAATAAGGCAAACTGAACAAACCGATTCGATTATAGGAGATAGTTATGAACGAGATACTATACAAGGGGATTTTAACGGTGATGGAAAGATCGAATATGCTTACAGCGAATCAAACCCTGCTGAATATTACAGCCTTGATGAAGTAGATGATGGGAAGCTCAATAATATAACATTCAGTAATCCAACAATTCCTGCCATAGAAACTGAATTTCAGATTGAGCGCTTAACCAACGAGGGTGATTTGAATGGTGATGGTACGGATGAAATTGGCTTTATTGAGAGAGCTGTTAGCCGCTTTGTTTTCTATAAGGTATATTCACTTCGTAAGGGAGTGTGGAAAGAAATAGTGAGTGTATATACACATGATGCCTTTTTTGACCCTATAAATGGCGATGCGCCCGATTTAGTAAGGATCGCCCCTAATAAGACAGGGTATGTAATCGTTCAAACGATTGAATGGGACGATGAAACAGAGTGGCACAAAGGGGTTGAAAAATCGGTAAAGATTAAGTGACATATTTTTCAAGGGCTATATAAAATGAATTTTTTGAAATTACGTCACCAGAATATGAAGAACTACAATGCTAATCCTCGGCCATACGGTCGGGGATTTTTTATTTATAGAAATCAAAGCTACTGAAAATTGATAAAAACGGGAAAGCGGCAGGAGGGGAAAATTTTGCGCCGTTTTTCTGGTCTAAAAATTAGTTTGCGACAATATTGATTATTATGTGTATAAAGACGCGCTTGAAGCCAATTCGCCGCTCGTCCGCGCCAACTGCTGGGAGTGGTACACCTCCGTCGTGCGGACCCGCATGCACAACGCCTCGCGCGAGCTGGTGGTCTTCACCCGCTGGCACGAGGAGGATCTGATCGGCGCCCTCGCGGTCCGCGAGCCGGTCGAGGAGCTGCGCGCGTGGTCGCAGCTCGACACGCTGCCTGCCGACCGGTGGCTGCACCTCAATTTCGAGGCTCTGAAAACCGCGCCGCCCACGGAGGTCGACCCCCGCCAGCCGGGCGAGGCGTTGTGGGAGCGGCAGCACGGCGCTGCGCTGCTGGAGGCCAAGCGGCGGCTGGACCCGCTGCAATTCGAGGCGATGTATCAGGGGCGTCCGTCGGCCCGCGAGGGGCTGTTGTACGGGCTGAATTTCGCCGAGTACGACTGTCTGCCACACGAGATCGTCCGCCGCGCCAACTACACCGACACCGCCGACACGGGCGACGACTACCTCTGTTCGCTCTCCTATGCGGTCGATGCCGACGGGGTGATTTACATTACCGACGCGGTCTATTCGCGCGAGCCGATGGAGGCGACCGAGCCGCTGGTGGGGGAGATGCTCGTGCGCTCGGACACGCGGCAGGCCGCCATCGAGAGCAACAACGGCGGCCGCGGTTTCGCCCGGGCCGTGCAGGCACTTGCGCCGGGCGTGCGCGTCGAGTGGTTCCACCAGAGCGGCAACAAGGAGGCGCGCATCCTCTCCAATTCGGCCACGGCGCTCCACCTCGTGCGTTTTCCCCGCGGCTGGAACCTCCGCTGGCCCGAACTCTACGCCCATCTGACGACCTACCGCCGGAAGTTTCGCGCCAACCGATGGCACGACGCGGCGGATGTCGTGACGGGCATCGTCGAGCGCGAGGCCGCCGGCCGGGGGCAGAAACGGGTCCGCGGCATCCGGTTTTTGTGAGCGGACAATGTGAAGTCTGCGTTAAATATGTTCCCGCGCGGAACCAAACGCTCCGATTTTCCGTACCTTGTACCCCGTTACGTCACTTATTCTTTTAAGTAAACAGCATGAAATCATTGAAAATCGGAAATTTATGCGCCTCCATGCCCATCGTTCAGGGCGGTATGGGCGTAGGCGTCTCCCTTGCGGGCCTGGCATCGGCCGTGGCCAATCAGGGCGGTGTCGGCGTCATCTCGTCGGCCGGTCTCGGGGCGATCTATAACAACTATTCGAAGGACTATCGCGCCGCCTCGATCTGGGGGCTGAAGGAGGAGCTTCGCAAGGCCCGCGAAGCGACGAAGGGCATCATCGGCGTCAACGTCATGGTCGCCATGTCCAACTTCGCCGACATGGTGAAGACCGCCATCGCCGAGAAGGCCGACATCATCTTCTCGGGTGCGGGGCTTCCGTTGAACCTGCCGTCGTTCCTCACGGAAGACGCCAAGACCAAACTGGCTCCGATCGTTTCGTCGGCGCGCGCCGCGAAGGTACTGTGCCAGAAATGGTTCTCGGAATATAAGTACATCCCCGACGCCATCGTGGTCGAGGGTCCCAAGGCGGGCGGCCACCTGGGTTACAAGGCCGACCAGATCGCCGACGAGCACTATTCGCTCGAAGCCATCGTTCCGCAGATCGTGGCCGAGGTCCGTGCCTTCGAGGCCGAGCACAACTGCCGCATTCCGGTGATCGCCGGCGGCGGCATCTATACGGGCGAGGACATCTACCGCATCATGGCGCTGGGCGCCGACGGCGTGCAGATGGGGACGCGCTTCGTCACCACCGACGAGTGCGACGCCGATCCGGCTTTCAAGCAGAGCTACATCGAGGCGCACGAGGAGGACATCGAGATCATCCAAAGCCCCGTCGGCATGCCGGGTCGGGCCATTCGCAACTCGTTCCTCGACCGCGTGAAGGAGGGCCTGAAGGTCCCCAAGGCGTGCCCGTTCGACTGCATCAAGACGTGCGACGTGACGCACAGCCCCTACTGCATCATGCTGGCCCTCTATAACGCTTTCAAGGGCAAGCTCCGCAACGGCTACGCCTTCTGCGGCTCGAACGCCTGGCGTGCCGAGAAGATTCAGTCGGTCCGGGAGCTGATGACATCGCTCCGCACCGAGTACGACAGCTTCGCCGCGAAATGCGAAGGCTTCTCGCTCCGGGAAAAACTCTTCGGCGCGAAGTGATCCGCCGCCTCCCAATAAAGACAAACCCCTCCCGGCCATTTGGCCGGGAGGGGTTTGTCTTTGCCGGATGTCGTGCGTCATTTCGCCGCGGCGTAGACGAGTTTGAGTTTGGCGAGCTGCGCGTTTTTCTTGTTGGTGATCTCGATGCGGTAACGCAGGTTCTCTCGGGCGTCGATCAGTGTGTAGGACCATGTGCCGTCGTCGCCGTAATCGAGCGTATACTGCGGTTCCGAATTGTCGGCGCCGAACAGGTCGAGGCTGACGTCGTTCTGCTGGCTCGTGGGCAGGTAGTGAACCTCCGAAAGAACTTTGCCGGCGATGGCCGGGAATTCGACGTATGCGCCTAATTTGCTGAAAAACAGTCCTTGGGCCGGATCCGGAATGGAGGGGCTGAACTGTTTGTTGTCGAGCCAGTAGAATTTGCCGCCCTCGTCCGGATCGACGAAAATGGCAAATGTGTAGCCGCCGATCGTGTACTCATGGCGCCCGGTCGTGAAGTTATCCGTCGAATAGGGCGGCAGCTCGGGGGTGGCGACCGAAGCTCCCAGCGTAAAATCGGCCACCAGGGTTACCTCGGACGGCAGCACCGGGGTGATTTCGTCCTGGCTGACGCTGACGGTTTTCACTCCGTCGACGTTCGTGGCCGCGATCTCGATGCTGCCCAGCTGCTTCACATAGCCGTCCCAGTTGCCCGCGGCGGCGGTTACGCGGACGGTAGCGTCACCCGTGCCCTCGGTCTTGTCGAGCGTGAAGCCTTCGCCCGAGGGGACGGCCTTCCACGCGGCGGTCGTAGTGATGGTGAAGGTTTCGGACTCCCCGGCCTCGCCGCCCAGTACGAGGGCGTCTGTGCTGACGGTCAGCGTCGCGGTGTTCTTGTCGTTGTCGTCGTTGCAGGCGGTTGGGCCGGTGACGGCGAAAACTGACAGCAGCAGCCCCGAAAGGACCCGCATGAATCTGGATGTTTGCATAAATTATTTTTTTGTGAGTGAGTAGCTTACAACTCCTCGAGCCGCGCCACGGGCGAGACGTCGAGCGACGAGAAGTCGCCCCGCAGGTAGCGGTAGTAGCCCGCCATGGCGATCATCGCCGCGTTGTCGGTCGTGAACTTGAACTCCGGAAGGAACGTTCGCCAGCCGCGCCGGCGGCCCGCTTCGGCGATGCCGTCGCGCAGGCCCGAGTTGGCCGAGACGCCGCCCGCGATGGCGATGTCGCGGATGCCCGTCTCCTTCGAGGCGCGGATGAGTTTGTCGAGCAGAATCTCGACGATGGTCCCTTGCAGCGAGGCGCAGAGGTCGGCCTTGTGCGTCTCGATGAAGTCGGGGTCTGCGGCCACGGCGTCGCGCAGCGTGTAGAGGAACGAGGTTTTCAGGCCCGAGAACGAATAGTCGTAGCCCTCGACGCGGGGATGCGCGAAGCGGAATGCCTTCGGATCGCCCTCCTTGGCCAGACGGTCGATCACCGGACCGCCCGGGTAGGGCAGCCCCATCACCTTGGCGCACTTGTCGAAGGCCTCGCCCGCGGCGTCGTCGATCGTCGTGCCGATGATCTCCATTTCGAGCGGGGAGTCCACGCGCACGATCTGCGTGTGGCCGCCGCTCACCAGAAGACACAGGAACGGAAAGTCCGGATGGGGCAGCGTGCGGTCCCGAAGGTCGATGAAGTGTGAGAGGATGTGCCCCTGAAGGTGGTTGACCTCGACCATCGGGATGTTGCGGGCGATCGAAAGCCCCTTGGTGAACGACACGCCCACGAGCAGCGATCCGACCAGCCCCGGGCCGCGCGTGAAGGCGATGGCGTCGATCCGGTCGGCGGCGACGCCCGCCTCCTTGAGCGCCGTGTCCACGACGGGGATGATGTTCTGCTGGTGGGCCCGCGAGGCCAGTTCGGGGATCACGCCGCCGTATTTGACGTGAACCGCCTGCGAGGCGATGACGTTCGACAGCAGGACGTTGTTGTGGAGCACGGCGGCAGAGGTGTCGTCACACGAGGATTCGATGCCGAGAATTGTAATATCCATCCGGAATTATAATTGTTTTTTAACTATTTTCGCTAAATTTGCAGGTTATATAGGAGTCCTGATGCGCAAAGGTATAAAAATATTGGGAAAGGTGTTCTCGGCGGCGGTTTTGTTGCTGATAATTGTTCCCGTGGCGCTCTCGCTGCTGCTCGACATTCCCGCCGTGCAGAACTACGCGGTGCACAGGGCCGCGCGCTTCGTCTCGCGCAAGCTGGAGACCACCGTGTCGATCGACCGCGTGGACATCGGCATCTTCTCGAAGGTCAGGGTCAAGGGCTTCTATGTCGAGGACTACCAGCGCGACACGCTGCTTTACGTCGGGAAGCTCGACGCCTTCATCACGAGTTTCGGCATCTTCGGCGGCGGGCTGGAGCTGAGCCGCGGCGAGATCGCCGACGCGAGGCTTTACCTGCGGCAGACGCCCGGCGGGGAGATGAACATCAAACAGATCGTCGACCGCATTTCCGACCCCGACAAACCCAAGAAGGGCAATTTCCGCCTCTCGCTGAAGAAGGCCTCGATCGAGAACATGGACCTCTGCCTCGAACGGCTCGACCATCGCGATCCGGAGCACGGCATCGACTTCTCGCACATGCACCTCTACGGCATCACGGCCCGCGTGGACGATTTCACGATCGACGGGCAGGCCATTTACACCTCCATTGCGGCCTTTTCGGCCCGCGAACGCAGCGGCTTCGTGCTGAACCACCTGGCCGGGCGGTTCTACATGACGCAGGGCTGTCTGGGCTTCGAGAACGCCTCGATCATCACGCCGCGTTCGAACGTCAACTTTCCGTTCGTCTCGCTGGCGGGCGACTCGTGGGCGCAGTACAAGGATTTCATCGGCGAGGTGCGCATCGACGCCTCGATGCGCAATACGACCGTTTCGACCGACGATATCGCCTTTTTCGCCCCGAAGCTGCGCGACTGGCATGTGGATTTCACCGACGTAAACGTCGAGGTCGCCGGCGTGGTGTCCGATTTCACGGGCCGGATCAGGAGCATGCAGATCGGCGAGGGGACGACGCTCGTGGCCGACGCCTCGGTGAAGGGGCTTCCCGACATCCGGAAGACCCGTTTCGACCTGTCGGTTCCCCGCCTGCGCTCCACGGCCCGGGCCGTGGACGAGCTGGCCCTCGGCATCGCGGGCCGCAAACTCTCGGACAAGCTGGTCGGCGTGCTGGGCAATTCCGGGCAGATCGACCTCAATGCCCGTTTCCGGGGACTGCTCTCGTCGTTCGACATGCAGCTGGGCGCCGCGACGGGCGTGGGCAACGTCTCCTGCAACCTGAAAATGGCCCCGGTCAAAGGGGGGCTGAGCAGCGTGCGGGGCGATGTCGAGACGCGCAACCTGCGTCTGGGCGAGCTGCTCGACCGCCGCGATCTGCTGGGCAACGCCACCCTCACGGCCTATGTCGACGGCGTGATCGGCAGGGGCGTGGCCGACGCCAACGTCGTGGGCAACGTCACGCAGCTGGGATTCAACGGCTATGTCTACGACTCGTTGCGGCTCGACGGCCGCCTGCGCAACCGCGAGTTCGACGGACGCATCACGGCCCGCGATCCCAACCTCGACTTCGACTTCTTCGGCACGGTCGACCTGAACGACTCCGTGCCGCGCTACGACTTCACGATGGACCTGCGGCACGCCGATCTGGCCCGGCTGCACGTCAACCGCCGCGACTCGGTGTCGCAGCTCTCGGGCCGCATCGTCGCTGCCGCCGGAGGGCGTTCGCTCGACGATCTGAACGGCCGCATTCAGGTGACCGACGCCCGCTACCGCTACAACGACAAGGAGATCGCGGCCGCCAGCATGACCGTCACGGGCGAGAACTCCGAGCGGAGCAAGTTCGTGGAACTGCGCTCGGACTTCGCCGACGTCACGTTCCGGTCGAAAACCAGCTACCGCACCGTCTTCGAATACCTGCGCCGGAGCGCGTGGAAATACCTGCCGATGCTGGGCGGCGAAAAGTGGGAGGAGACGCCTTCGGAACGCAAGGCCGCCGTGGCCAACGACTTCTCGCTGCTGTCGGTCAACATCCGCAATTTCAACCCCGTGGCCGACGCCGTGTCGACGGGACTTCAGATCGCCGACGGCTCGTCGCTGCAACTGTTGTTCAATCCGGCCAGCGACCAGTTGTCGCTCAAGGCAGCGTCGGAGTACATCGAGCGCCGGCGCATGCTCGCCACGCGCCTTTCGGTCAACGCCTCGAACCGCGGCGACTCGCTGGCGGTCTACGCCTCGGCCGAGGATCTCTATGCAGGGGTGCTGCACCTTCCGCGCCTCTCGCTGACGGGCGGCGCGCGGCAGAACCGCGTGCAGCTCTCGGCAGGCTTCGACGACACCCTGCGCCGCGTCTCGGGACTCGTCGGGTTCCGCGCCGCGGTGGCCGACGAGCACGGACCCAACGGCCGCGTCGTCGATTTGCGGATTCTTCCCTCGCACATCACCCGCGGCGACAAGACGTGGCAGATTTTCGCCCGCAAAATCCTGCTCGACACCGCGCAGGTCGTGATCGACAAGTTCTACGTGATGAACCGCGAGCAGGAGCTGTTGCTCGACGGCGTCGCCTCGCGCAGCCGCGAGGATTCGGTGACGCTCTCGCTGCACAATTTCGACCTGGCGCCCTTCGCGCAGGTCGCCGAGCGCATGGGCTATTACATCGAGGGGCGCACGAACGGTTCGGCGGCGATGAAGTCGGTGCTGCGCGGCGGCGAGATCACGGCCGACATCCTGCTCGACAGCGTGGAGGTCAACGACATTCCCGCGCCGCCGATGCGCCTCGCCTCGCGCTGGGACTTCGCCCGCAGCCGCGCCGGAGTGACGGTCTCCGACCGTATCAGGCGCGACACGCTGATCCGCGGTTTCTACGCCCCCGACCGCAACCGCTATTTCGCCCGGCTGGACGTCGACAGTCTCGACATGGCGCTGCTGGACCCGATCCTCGCGGGTGTCGTCTCCTCGACCGAGGGCATGGCCTCGGCCGGCCTCACGTTGCAGGGCCAGGGCCGCAAGGCCGATCTCGAAGGCGAAATCCGGGTCGCGGGGCTGAAAACCACGGTCGATTTCACGCAGGTGACCTATTCGATGCCCGAGGCCGTGCTGAACGTGAAGAACAACCGGTTCAGGGCTTCGAACGTCCCGATTTTCGACCCCCGGGGCAACCGGGGGCGGTTCGATTTCGACATGAGCCTCCAGCACCTTTCGAATATCTCCTACGACGTGCGCGTGGCCCCGCAGCAGATGCTGGTGCTCGACACCGACTCCGACGACAACGACATGTTCTACGGCAGGGTCTTCGCCACGGGCACGGCCCGCATCTCGGGCGACAAGGGGGCGGTGAACATGGATATAACGGCCTCGACCGACGGCAACTCCTCGTTCGTGATGCCGCTGTCGAGCAAGTCGAACATTTCGAACGCCGATTTCGTGGTCTTCGAGCAGCCCGAGCAGGTCGATACGCTCGACGACGTGGCGCGCAAGAAACTCTCCTTCGAGCGCAAGCACCGCCAGAAATCCGACGCCGGGAGCCAGATGAAGATCACCCTCGCGCTCGACGTGCGGCCCGACGCCGAAGTCGAACTCGAAGTGGCGGGCAACACGGTCAAGGGGCGCGGCGCGGGCGCGCTGAACCTCCAGATCAACCCCAAGGCCAATATTTTCGAGATCTACGGCGACTATACGATCGCGGAGGGCAGTTTCATGCTGTCGCTCCAGCAGATCATCAACAAACGCTTCACCATCGAGAGCGGTTCGTCGATCCAGTGGACCGGGTCGCCGATGAACGCGATGCTCGACATCGACGCCGTGTACAAGGTCAAGGCGTCGCTGCAACCCCTCCTGCAGGGCACGGCCGACCTCGGGGGCGACCGTTCGGTTCCCGTGGAGTGCGTCATTCACCTCGGCGAGCGGCTTTCGAACCCCACGATCACCTTCGACGTGCGGGTTCCCGGCTCCGATCCCGAGACGCAGAGCCTGATCGCCAATGCTCTCTCGACCCCCGAGACGGTCGACACGCAGTTCCTCTACCTACTGCTGTTCAACAGCTTCATGTCCGAGAACTCGTCGCAGGCCTCGTCGAACATCGGCAGCTCGGTGTCGGCGGCCACGGGACTGGAGTTCGTGTCGAACATGGTCAGCAACTGGCTTTCGTCGTCCGACTACAACGTGGTGATCCGCTACCGGCCCAAGTCGGAACTGACGAGCGACGAGGTCGATTTCGGGCTGTCGAAGAGCCTGATCAACAACCGGCTGTTCGTCGAGGTCGAGGGCAACTACCTGATCGACAACAAGCAGGCCGTGAACAGTTCGATGTCCAACTTCATGGGCGAGGCCTACATCACCTACCTGATCGACCGGGCCGGGACGCTCAAACTGAAAGCCTTCACGCAGACCATCGACCGCTTCGACGAGAACCAGGGTTTGCAGGAGACCGGCATCGGCGTCTACTTCAAGGAGGATTTCGACAACCTGCGCGACCTGCGGCAGCGGATCAAGGAGCGTTTTACGAACAAGAAGCGCAAGGCGCGGCGCATCGCCCGCCGTACGGCCCGCGCGGCCGAAAAGGCGGCCGAAGATGCGGAACGGAACCGTCTGCGCGAACCGGCGGATACGCTTTCGCCGTTCGGATACGTTAAAGAGGAAGAGGATGAATAGAAGGTGAACTTTGCGGTTAAGCGAGAGCAGAGACTGCTTGAAAAGTGAAAGGTGTCCCTGCGGTGATTGAATCCGACTTGATGCCGGATCCGTGAGACAACGACCCGACTAAAAGCGCGGGCGGAGGGGCCGGGGCGCGTGCGCCCCCGCGGGCGCAGACTGCAAAACCGGCGCTCGAAAACGAAATTGGAAGGATAAAATTTGTAAACTTAAATATTTCTAAACCATTATGACAACATTTTTGCAGGCTGCCGAGGCGGTGGCCGTAAGTGAGGAGACCCGTATGGGCTTGTGGACCCTGTTTACCAAAGGCGGCTGGCTGATGTGGCCGCTACTGGCGCTGGGGGGCGTGACGATCTTTATCTTCGTGGAGCGTTTCATGGCCATCCGCAAGGCTTCGGTGCTGGACATGAACTTTATGAACCGCATCCGCGACTACATCTCCGACGGCAAGATCTCGACGGCCGTGAACCTCTGCAAGAAGACCGACACGCCCATCGCACGCATGATCGAGAAGGGCATCGAGCGCATCGGACGCCCGATGAGCGACGTGCAGACCGCCATCGAGAACGTCGCCAACCTCGAAGTCTCGAAACTCGAAAACGGCCTTCCGTTCCTGGCCACGATCGCCGGCGGCGCGCCGATGATCGGTTTCCTCGGCACGGTGTTAGGTATGGTGCAGACCTTCATGGACATGTCCGCCGCGGGCGGCACGGTCGACCTGGGGCTGCTGTCGAGCGGCATGTACGTGGCGATGGTGACCACCGTGATGGGTCTGATCGTCGGCATTCCGGCCTACTTCGGCTACAACTACCTCGTGGCGCGCATCGAGAAGCTGGTGTTCCAGATGGAGGCCAACTCGATCGCGTTTATGGACATTCTGAATCAACCCGTTCAAAAATAGCGCGTTATGGCAATCAAACACGGATCGAAAGTCGATAAATCGTTCTCGGCCTCGTCGATGACCGACCTGATGTTCCTGCTGCTGCTGTTCCTCTTGATCGCCACGACGCTGATCAACCCCAACGCCCTGAAACTGATGCTCCCGAAGAGTTCGAACCAGTTGAAGGACAAGGCGATGACCACGGTGTCGGTTCAGGATGCGGGCCACGGCAAGTATCGTTACTATGTCGAATTGCAGGACGTGGGTTCGATCGGCGGCGTGGAGCGGGCGCTCAAGGCGCGGCTCGACGGGCAGAAGGACGCTACCGTCTCGCTCCACTGCGACAAGACCGTTGCGGTGGACGAGGTGGTGAAGGTTATGAACATCGCCAAGGACAATAATTATAAGTTGATATTGGCAACGACACCGAATTAGGCTGTAATTGCCCTCGCGTGCGACAAGCCCCTCCCGAGGGAGGGGCTTGGGGTGGGGTCAGACTTGTAAACGCGGCCAAAGGCCGCGATATCGGCGGTTTGATCGGCATGACGTTCCTAATTAAGGATAGAATCTGAATATGTATTACTACGATCCCGATAATAAATCCCCGCGACGGTGGGCGATGATCGCGACGGCGGTCTACGGCGTGCTGCTGGCCGGCTCGTTCGCGCTGGTGTCGTTCGATTTCTCGCCGGTGACGGACAAGCCGGGCGACACGATTCTCGTCGACTTCACCGAGCCGCCCGTTCCCGAGCCGCCCAGACCGCCCGTGAAGGTGGCCAACGAGCCGCGCGTGCACGATGTCGCGGCACCCGTGGAGCAGACGGCGCAGGTTGCGGGCAAGGACCCTGTGACGCAGACGCCCAACCCCAAGGCGCTGTTCAAGATGAACAAGGGCGGGGCCGACGAACCCGACAATGCGGGCAATCCCCGCGCTCCCGAGGGCGAGGACAAGGCCAGCGGCACGGGTCCGGGACTGAACCCCGACGGACTGGACCAGCTGGACCAGGGGCTGAAAGGGCGCGGACTGGTGGGCGACCTGCCCAAGCCGTCGTATCCCGGCGAGAAGGGCGGCAAGGTCGTGATCCGCGTGACGGTCGACGCTTCGGGCAAGGTCACGGGGGCTTCGTTCGAACCCAAAGGCTCGACGACGGACGCCGCCGAGCTGATCGAGGCGGCGAAAGCGGCGGCCCGCAAGGCGCGATTCACAGAGAGCCGCGCCGCGGTGCAGGGCGGCACGATCACCTATATTTTCCGCATGGAGTAACGGGTGTGTTTGAGAAACCCGCGTCGGGTCGGCCGGGTCGGCGCCCGTTTTTTACCCGGTTTCCCGCCGCCCGCTGGTATGATATTGGATAAATACAAATTTTGGCTATGCGACATATCCTGTTAACCCTCTCGGCCTGCCTGGCGTTCGCTGCGGGCTATGCCGAAAAACCCGTAAAGGGGGCGCACCTCCGGCTGGAGAACGCGACCTATAATTTCGGCGACGTGCCCCGTAAGGGCGGCGACCTGGTCCGCGAATTCCGGTTCGTCAACGACGGTACGGCCCCGCTGGTGCTGGTGCGGGTCATCACTTCGTGTTCGTGCCTCAAGGCGTCGTTCTCGAAGCGTCCCGTGGAGCCGGCCGATTCGGGGGTGATCCGCATCATCTACGAACCCCACAAGAGCGAGCCGGGAGCCTTCAACAAGGTGATCCAGGTCTATTCCAATTCGGTCGACGGCCGCGACGTGATCACCGTGCAGGGCAACTCGATCGAGGGGCAGCCCCGCGGAAAGGTCAAGACCGAAAAGGTGAAAGTGAAGTATAAGTAAGAATATGAACGAGTCATCGGCATCCCGCAGTGCTGTCGACTGCCGCTTTCGCCGCCTTTGGCG
>OKWG01000557.1_pt1 | contig 12812 bp, 9 predicted proteins | sample 1607091 | NCBI WGS metagenome assembly OKWG01 (sample SAMN04414080, study PRJEB24778) | human gut metagenome | material: faecal | host: Homo sapiens
AATAGCCTCCGAACGTATCAGATACATTTCCGAGATACGCAATACCGGCACGTTATTGTAGGCCAACAGTCCGTTTTTACCGGGATACTTGGTCGACCAGCGATAACCCGAATACTTACTGTTGGTTTTCGTCAATCCGGTCAACCGCACATCGGTTGCGTCATACAAATCGATGAGGTCGTTCGATACTCGAACGTCGCCATAACCGGCTCCGCCTGCAACTTCGGGCGCTGTCAAGTAGTCTCCGAGGTCACTGCGGCTGCCGTCGCTCTGAGATACGTAAACTTCAAATATGATTTCGCTGCCCGATTGGGGGGCTACATCTACCGAGCCGTCCCACATCGATACGAAGCGGTCGCCCGAAAGCAGACGGAAACGCCCGTTCTTGATCACTTTCGTCGCATAATCGGCGGCCAACTGCCAATCTTCATGGTGCAGATATACCCGTGCCATCAAGGCTTGAATAACCGGTTTCGTTACCGTGGCTACGACATCTTTCACCCCTGCGCGCACATAGCTGTCGCTCATCAGGCGTTCAGCTTCCACCAAGTCGGGTATAATGAGGTTTTCATACACTTCCGCTACCGTGTTACGAGAGGGACGGGCCGAAAGGTCGTCCTTCAAGACGATGGGCACACCCATCGCTTCTACTCCGGTAATGCCGTTTGCCTTGATATAACCGTAGGGTTGGGCGTAAACTCGTACCAAATCGAAGTAAGCCAAAGCACGCAAGAACAAATTCTCGGCTTTGATGTTGTTGATTTGCTCGTCGCTTACCCCGTCGCGCGAGAATTTTCCTTCGTTAATCGCCGTGAGTGCTTTATTACAGCCCAGTATCGCGCTATATGCGCTCGACCAAAGACCCATCGTGCTGGTCGAAGTATAGTTCCAGGCCGGTTCCTGACGCATACGTCCTGTATTGACCGGGCCTACCATACCGTTGCCGCACATCACGTCGAATGTCAACGGGAACGATGCTCCATACCACGAGATGACTGCCCGATAGTTACCCGCCGTCGCTCCGTCGATGCCCTCGAAGGTCGACAGAGCCAATTCGTCTGACTGATCCATCGGTGGCTCCTTCGTCAAAGGTATTTTCTTAAATGTTATAGACATTATATCAACTTCAACTATCAATTTATAATTCTGATTTTCTTTATACTTTTTATAAATCCTTAAATCACTTTTCATCTCAAATCCCGAATCTTCTAACTTTTTAAAATAAGCAACGACAAACGGTTTATCTACATAATCCAAAACAACATACAACAATACGCTATCTTCCACTTCTTGGTAATCATATTTCGCTATTCCCCCATCATATGCAGGAAAGTCAGAGAGAAAAGAATATCTTTCCACCAAAGATCCCCACCCCCATGTTACATTATTCCGCTCCTGATCTTCACAGCCGATAATAAACGATGTCAATAACAACATACTCAACCATAAAACTTTTTTGCATTGGGAATTACGACAACACTTGTTTTCACTAAATCTAACTCCAATCATAATACTAAGATTTTATGACCCTCAATCCCCTAAATGGTCTAATTCTCTATAAAAAAGGTGTGAGGATTGTATCATGTTTATCCTACATTCAGGTCTTGGCTTACCCACAAGATAGATAAACAACAGCCCCACACCGTTATTGCTATATAAATCCACCTCTCGGCAGATATACGAGCAATCGATGCAGGTGCTACTGCGATTATCTTCATCTTGTTTCAGACGGCCAAGTTTGAATGTAGAAGACAACTTCAATAACACCTTTTCGAAGATGGAACCGCATTTCAAAAAATAAGTCGAAACACAAACTAACATTATTCCGAGCTATTTTTTAATAAGCTCACACCATCTTCTCCAATATGTCCTCTCAACGAATAAATTTCATTCCATTGAGATTCAATGCAAAATTAGTAAAATATATCGTCATACTATTAAAAAAAAGAATTATAACAAAGTTCATCGATAAATTATAGATAAGTAGCCTACAACCGTCCTCCTATAACAAAGAAACGGCAAGCCCGCCTGTGGGTTCGCCGCTTCTTCTATAAAAAACAAATTGATCATTCCATAAGTTTGCGATAACGTACCCGATGTGGTTCCACATCGCCCATACGCTTTTTCTTATTTTCCTCGTATTCCGAATAAGAACCTTCGAAATAGAACACTTTCGAATCGCCTTCGAAAGCAAGTATATGGGTACAGATACGGTCGAGAAACCAGCGGTCGTGCGAGATGACTACGGCACAACCGGCAAAATTTTCAAGACCTTCTTCCAATGCCCGCAAAGTGTTTACATCGATGTCGTTGGTAGGTTCGTCGAGCAAGAGTACATTACCCTCCTCTTTCAAAGCCATAGCCAAATGCAGACGATTACGTTCTCCGCCGGAAAGCACCCCGATGAGTTTCTCCTGATCGGCTCCCGTAAAATTGAAGCGGGAAAGGTAGGCACGAGCGTTCATATCCCGGCCACCCATGCGGAACGTTTCGAGTCCGCCCGAAACGACCTGATAGACCGTCTTGGCAGGGTCTATATCTTTGTGGGTCTGATCCACATAAGCGATCTTCACGGTCTCGCCCACTTCGAAAGTTCCTTTGTCGCAAGCCTCCTGTCCCATAATCAGTTTGAACAGCGTGGTTTTTCCGGCTCCATTCGGTCCTATCACGCCCACAATACCATTGGGAGGCAATACGAAATCGAGATTATCGAAAAGCAATTTGTCACCGAAAGCCTTAGCGACTCCATGAGCCTCGATAACCTTGTTACCTAGACGAGGCCCGTTGGGGATAAAGATTTCGAGTTTTTCCTCTCGTTCCTTTTGGTCTTCATTCAATAGCTTATCGTACGAGTTCAAGCGAGCTTTACCTTTCGACTGTCGGGCTTTGGGAGCCATACGAACCCATTCCAATTCCCGTTCGAGAGTCTTACGCCGCTTGCTCGCCTGTTTCTCCTCCATCTCCATACGCTTGGTCTTCTGTTCCAGCCACGAGGTATAATTTCCCTGCCAGGGAATACCTTCGCCCCGATCGAGTTCGAGAATCCACCCAGCCACGTGGTCGAGGAAATAACGGTCGTGGGTAATGGCAATAACCGTACCGGGATATTGCTGCAAATGCTGTTCCAACCAATCGATCGACTCGGCATCGAGGTGGTTGGTAGGTTCGTCGAGTAACAAAATATCAGGCTGTTGTAAAAGCAAACGGCACAATGCCACCCGACGACGCTCTCCTCCCGAAAGGAATTTTACGAGTTGATCCTCAGGCGGACAGCGAAGTGCATCCATCGCCCGTCCCAATTTGTTGTCTATGTTCCACGCATCGGAGGCATCGATGTGGTCTTGCAATTCGGCTTGACGAGCGATCAAAGCCTCCATCTTATCCGGGTCTTCGAGCACATCGGGATCACCGAACGACTCGTTTACCTTTTCATATTCTGCCAGTAAGTCGAGAATAGGTTGCACCCCTTCTTGCACAACCTCTTTTACTGTTTTCTCAGGGTCGAGTTTGGGCTCCTGTTCGAGATACCCCACCGAATACCCCGGCGAGAATACCACTTCGCCCTGATACGATTTCTCCACTCCGGCAATAATCTTCAACAACGTAGACTTACCCGAACCGTTGAGACCGATAATACCAATTTTCGCCCCGTAAAAAAACGAGAGATAAATATCTTTGAGCACTTGTTTATGCGGAGGGAACATCTTGCTCACCCCCACCATCGAGAATATGATTTTTTTATCGTCTGCCATATAAAAAAGATAAAATTAAAGAGTAAAACTTATTTTTTCAAGGGAGTCGCTTTCACGCGATAATCGCAGCGTACTTTCCCTTTAATGATATTGGTCAACTTCGATTTTATCAATTGCTTGCGAATGGGAGAAATTCGATCGATAAAGACCTTCCCTTCCAAATGGTCGTATTCGTGTTGAACCACTCGTGCGAGATATCCCTCGATAACCTCGTCGTGAGGTTGAAAATTCTCATCGAGCCATTTCAATCGGATTTTCTCGATACGGGGAACCGGTTCGTGAATACCGGGCAGACTGAGACAGCCCTCCTCTCGGGTCTCCTTCGACCCGTCCTCCAATACTTCGAGAACCGGATTTATCAAGGTCAGCTTCACATCGGCACATTCGGGAAAATACTCGGCCATAGGATTTACGTCGATAACGATCAACCGGATAGAAAGTCCTATCTGCGGAGCTGCCAGCCCGATACCTTCGGTAGCATACATCGTCTCATACATATTTTCAATCAGCTCTTTCAGCTGAGGGTAAGAAGCATCGATCTCTTCGGTCTCCTTACGAATTACGGGATGCCCGTAAAGATAAATAGGTAGTACCATATCTTATTGTTTTTTACTTTCCAAATAATCCCTCAGAATTATCGTCGCACTTATCTCATCGACCAGCCCCTTATTTCGCCGAGCCATTTTGGACAAGCCACCGTCGATCATCGCCCGATGAGCCAAAACCGAAGTGAACCGCTCGTCAAAAAACTCTATCGGCACATTAGGAAAAAGTTTTCTGAACCGATTGACAAAAGGGGTTATATAGCGCATACTCTCGGACGGCTGGTTATTCATCTGCCGTGGCAGCCCCACGACGACCCGTTCGACCGACTCTCGCTGCATATACTGCGTGAGAAAATCGATCAACTGCGACGATGCCACGGTTGTCAATCCGTTTGCTATAATTTGCAACGGATCAGTCACCGCTATGCCCGTACGCTTTCTTCCGTAATCTATTGAAAGAATCCTTGCCATATTAGAGTACAAAGATACGTATAAGCGGGAGCAGAGCAAAACAAAGCTCGTTTTAATTTTATTCGGCCGAGTGGAAGTATCTTCGAGTTTCAACTCAAAGATAGCAAAAGGTGAGTGCAGAGGTCAAATAAATTTGGCGATGCACTCACTTATGCGTATATTTGAACCATATTTTATTCCACACCACCAATAACAAAAAAATAAGGATTCGTTACGGCTTCTTACGAGTGAATGTGCATTGAACCGATCATATTAACATAACACATGATAAGATGAACAAATTTTCTGTCATTTTCAAATTATCCTTCATCAACACTATCTTTTTTTATCTACCCGTTCTCGCAAACAATTCTCCCGTAGATTACGTAAATACTCTCGTAGGGACCCAATCGAAATTCGAACTATCCACCGGAAATACCTATCCAGCTATTGCAATGCCGTGGGGTATGAACTTCTGGACTCCGCAAACCGGAGATATGGGCGACGGTTGGACATATACATACAATGCCGACAAAATAAAAGGGTTCAAACAGACCCACCAACCCAGTCCCTGGATGAACGATTACGGGCAATTCGCCCTTATGCCGGTAACCGGAGGAGTCGTGTTCGAACAGAACCAACGTGCCAGTTGGTTTTCCCACAAAGCCGAGATAGCTAAACCTTACTATTATAAAGTATATTTGGCCGACCATGATGTCACCACAGAAATGACGGTAACGGAACGAGCCTCTTTATTCCGTTTCACATTTCCCGAGGAGCAAAATTCGTATGTTATCGTCGACGCTTTCGACAAGGGCTCTTATATAAAAATCATACCCGAAGAGAATAAAATCATCGGATATTCCACCCGGAATTCGGGGGGTGTTCCCGAAAATTTCAAGAACTATTTTATCATTGTTTTCGACAAACCGTTTCAATTCACTGCCGTGGCCCTCGATAATGCCATCAAGACCAATCAAACCGAAATCGAAGGGAACCATGCAGGCGGTATTATCGGTTTCTCCACACACAAAGGAGAACAAATACACGCACGAGTAGCCTCGTCTTTCATCAGTTTCGAGCAGGCGGAATTGAATTTGCAGGAACTCGGCGATGGAGATTTCAACCGTTTAACAAAAGAAGGAAAGAACCGTTGGAACGAAATATTATCCAAAATTGAAATTGAAGACAACGACATTGACAATTTGCGTACGTTTTATTCCTGTTTATACCGGTCGGTTCTTTTTCCACGAGCATTTTACGAAATAAATGCCGAAGGTGAAACCATTCATTACAGCCCTTACAATGGACAAATATTACCCGGTTACCTATTTACCGACACCGGATTCTGGGATACCTTCCGCTCTCTATTTCCGCTGTTAAATCTAATATATCCCTCGATGAACGAAAAAATGCAAGAGGGATTAGTCAACGCTTACAAAGAAAGTGGATTTTTACCCGAATGGGCCAGCCCAGGACATCGGGATTGTATGGTTGGAAACAACTCGGCCTCGGTTGTTGCCGATGCCTATATCAAAGGCTTGCAAGGCTATGACATAGAACTGTTATGGGAGGCTTTGAAACACGGAGCGAACAGCCACTTGAAAGGCACGGCATCGGGAAGAGTCGCTTTCGAAGCGTACAACCGGTTGGGATATGTACCCAACAATATCGGTGTGGGGCAAAACGTCGCTCGCACATTGGAATATGCCTATAACGACTGGTGCATTTATATCCTCGGTAAGAAATTGGGAAAACCCGATAGCGAAATAGAGATTTATAAACAGCGAAGCCTAAACTATAAAAATGTGTACAACCCGTCGGAAAAACTCATGGTCGGAAAAGACGATCGGGGAAAATTCAATCCTCGTTTCAGTGCCACGGATTGGAGCGGCGATTTTTGCGAAGGGAACAGTTGGCATTGGAGTTTTTGCGTGTTCCACGACCCGCAAGGACTCATAGACTTGATGGGGGGCAACGAAGCATTCAACCACATGATGGACTCGGTTTTCGTCATACCCAGCTACTTAGGAATCAAAAGCCGGGGAGTCATACATGAAATGAGGGAAATGCAAGTGATGAACATGGGGCAATATGCCCACGGCAATCAGCCCATACAACACATGGTATATCTGTATAACTACTCGGGGGAACCGTGGAAAGCGCAATATCGGGTGAGGGATATCATGGAAAAACTCTATTCCGCCACTCCCGACGGATATTGCGGTGACGAAGACAACGGACAAACCTCGGCTTGGTACATATTCTCGGCTCTCGGATTCTATCCTGTCTGTCCCGGAACCGACCAATATATTATCGGGACACCGTTATTCAAGGAGGCAAAGCTGCATCTGGAAAACGGGAAGTGCCTGACCATCGAGGCCAAAAACAATAGCGCAACAAACAAATATATTCGTTCGATAAAACTCAACGGAAAGAACCACACACTCAATTATTTCAAGCACAACGTCTTGGTAGAAGGCGGGAAAATACAATTCCTCATGGACAACGAACCCAATTTGAAACGAGGCTCAACCAAAGAAGCTGCGCCTTATTCTTTCTCTTTGGCAAATGAATAAAATGTAGTACTTTTGGAAATACAAATCAATATCATATATGAACTGTAAGAATAGCATAGGTATCCTATCCGTAATAATCATACTGTTATGTGGTTGTCAACCCGATAAAAAAACTACATTTACCGCAGCCTCCTATAACCTAAGAAACGCAAACAGCGCCGATTCGTTACAAGGAGACGGTTGGGGGAATAGATGCCCCATCATAGCTGGGTTGGTACAGTTTCATGAATTCGATATTTTTGGGACACAAGAAGGGCTCAGGCATCAATTAGACTCTTTGAAAACGAGTCTCCCGAAATATGATTACATAGGCGTGGGGCGTAATGATGGAAAAAAGGAAGGCGAACATGCAGCCATTTTTTACCGAATCGATAAATTCGAATTGTTGGAACACGGAGACTTTTGGCTATCGGAGACTCCCGAAAAACCGAGCGTCGGCTGGGATGCGGTTTTACCGAGAATCTGCACTTGGGGACATTTCAAATACAAAGATACCGGATTTGAATTTCTCTTTTTCAATCTCCACATGGACCATATAGGGAAACAAGCCCGGGTAGAAAGCGCTTTGCTCGTACAACAAAAAATGAAAGAAATAGGCGAAAATCTACCGGCTATACTCACCGGAGATTTCAATGTAGACCAGACTCATCGCTCCTACCTCGCTTTAACAGAAAGTGGAACACTCCGCGACGCATTCGAAGTAGCCGACTTGCGTTATGCGACTAACGGCACATTCAACGGTTTCGACTCTGACAACTACACCGAAAGCCGAATCGACCATGTGTTTGTAACGCCTACATTCCATATTCTGAAATACGGCGTTCTCACCGACAGCTATCGTCGTATGAAAGAAAGCAATCAAAAAGCCTCGGTAAAAGATTGTCCCGAAGAAATCTCAATCAGAAGTTACGAATCTCGCATACCGTCCGACCATTTCCCCGTAATGGTCAAGTTGGAAGCATGCGATAAAAACTAAAACGATATACGTCGATTTCCCAATTATAACTGATACACATTTTTATTTATTAACCATACATACAGTATATTTTTTATGAAATCTATTGCAAAAGTAAGTTGCTTATGTCTGGCTCTCGGATATGGATTCTCCTATACCCATGCCGCCACAGCTCGTGTAGCGACAGCACAGCAAGACAACACCCGGGTACAATACACAAGCAACCGTCCGCAAGAACGCTTGTTCGTATCCAACGCCGTAGAAAAACAAATCAAACGAGTAAAATCTTTATTGACAAATGCTCGGCTGGCTTGGATGTTTGAGAACTGTTTCCCGAACACACTCGATACGACCGTACATTTCGATGGGGACGACGATACTTTCGTATATACCGGTGATATACACGCCATGTGGTTGCGCGACTCAGGAGCTCAAGTATGGCCCTACGTGCAATTGGCTAACCAAGACCCTCGATTAAAGAAAATGTTGGCAGGGGTCATCAACCGCCAATTCAAATGTATCAATATCGATCCATACGCAAACGCATTTAACATGGGTCCTACCGGAGGGGAATGGATGTCCGACATGACAGATATGAAACCCGAACTGCACGAGCGCAAATGGGAAATAGACTCGCTGTGTTATCCCATTAGGTTAGCCTATCAATATTGGAAAGTTACCGGTGATACCAGTGTATTTGGCGAAGAATGGATACAAGCCATTACGAATGTACTGCGGACTTTCAAAGAACAACAACGGAAAGAAGGAAATGGCCCCTACAAATTCCAACGTAAAACAGAGAGAGCTCTTGATACAATGACCAACAACGGATTAGGAAATCCGGTAAAACCCGTCGGACTGATAATCTCTGCGTTCCGTCCCTCCGACGATGCCACGACATTCCAATTTCTCGTTCCTTCAAATTTCTTTGCCGTAACTTCATTGAGAAAATCTGCTGAAATCCTGCGGAAGGTAAATCACAACGAGAAACTAGCGAAAGAATGTTCCGATCTGGCCCAAGAGGTAGAAACCGCCCTGCAAAAGTATGCGGTTTATAATCACCCGAAATACGGTAAAATATATGCCTTCGAAGTCGATGGATTCGGGAACCAACTGCTGATGGACGATGCCAATGTTCCCAGCCTGCTGGCAATGCCCTATTTGGGAGATGTGGACATAAACGATCCTATTTATCAAAACACCCGCAAATTCGTATGGAGCGAAGACAACCCCTATTTCTTCAAAGGTAGCGCCGGCGAAGGCATAGGAGGCCCCCACATCGGTTATGATATGGTATGGCCTATGAGTATTATGATGAAGGCATTTACCAGTCAAAACGATCAAGAAATAAAAGAGTGCATAGAAATGTTGATGAAAACAGATGCCGGAACAGGATTTATGCACGAATCGTTCCATAAAAACGATCCTAAAAATTTCACTCGGGCTTGGTTCGCTTGGCAAAATACACTTTTCGGCGAATTAATTCTGAAACTGGTAAATGAAGGGAAAGTAGACTTATTGAATAGCATCGACATTCAATAAAAATAAAACGCAAAAGAAATAAAAATGCCCCTGTAATTACAGGGGTATTTTTATTTCTTTTCTTTAAAACAGCAGCTCAAATATTAAAATAGCATAAAATAAGAATGATTTTTCAGAAAACATGTTGTAAAACATATAAAAGCAGTATATTTGCACTGTGTTTTTCATGGTATTAGATTTAAGGTTAAGAAGATTGGTTGTCGGGAGACAATCAATTTTTTTTTATTTTTACTCTCATAGTAAAATCATCGATATAATCAAAAGATGCCCCGACGACCGTAACAAGAAATCATTTCCATCTTATTTATCGAAGAGTAATATATACCGGAGCCCCTGTCAGGCACGGCTCTATAACTCCATTCGACACCTCTACAATATCGGTCCGACCATATAAATCGGTTGTGACCAATCGGGGAGAAACATCTCCCACCGCTATCTTTATTGAATGAGGCACTATCTTATCAGGACTTTCCATTACTCCCGGAGCCGTCCAAGCGACCAACTTTTCATTGCCGTTCTTGTCGATAAAACGGAGTACGAAATCCCTCTTGTTCTCTGTCTTCATTCGGCAATCCAACTTGTATCCGCTTAACTCTTTCACAAAGGTTTTACAAGCATTATAGGCGGGAGTCATATTTCCTGCACGGTATAAAGCAAATCCCTCTTTTCCACCCCATTCATACCAAATGGTTACAAGCAACCCCTCTAATAAATCAACAAGGTATTGCCGAATCACGTGCCACGCTTGATATTCATACGCAAGAGAAGGATCGCCCCCTGCATATCCCTCGGCCTTTCCCAAAGGGAAACCCCGCTCCGAATTTATCCAAAGACGTCCGGTATCTCCACCGGCTTTCTTCATTAAATTGCGAGTATGAGAATACGCCTCCATGTAATCCTCCGGGGCTTTCACGCCATAAGGATGCACCGACCATATATCCCAATGGATATCCAACATACCATCTGCAAAACAATAGGACATCCATTTATAAGACTCAGACCACATGTTCGAAACCGAACCCGCCAAAATCACACAATCGGGATTGGCCTTTTTCATGGCCGGCACGGCAGCCCGTACCAAATCTGTATATTCCCGGGCATACTGAGGGGAGTTGCCGACTTTCCCATGACGTCCCCAAAATGTCATCGTATTCGGTTCGTTCCATATCTCCCATATAATATTTCGCCCTTTATAGTGTTTTACCAACTCAGCTGCAAAATCGGCATAAGCCGAACGAGCCGGTTCGTCTTTCACATGCCCGTACAGTTTATTACTAAAAGCCATACAGCCAATAATTTTCAAACCTCTCTTCTCACAATCGTTTACAAAACGATCATACTGACTAAAATCATAAACACCTTTTTCTCGTTCGATAGATTCCCAAATAAACCCTCGTCTTACCCACTTCATACCTAATTCCTGTACACGATCTAAATCCTCCGGACCATCGGTATCGCCTTTTAACTGAACTCCCATATTATAAGGAATTGTTCCATCGGGAATAATTTTCGACAAAGCAAAAGAAGGGAAAACCGAAAACGATAACAAGCCTAAAAAAGCTAAATTCTTCAAGAGTTTCACATTCATAACTAAACCAATTTTCATGATATTACTATATACATAAAGACGATAAAAGAAAAAATCTTTACCCACCTCAAACCAAAATATTTAGAAACGTTCTCTATTTTTTATTCATAGATAGCCTACCGCCATCATACCGGAAAGATACAGAGTCTTTAAATTTATCCCCGACAAAACAAAAAAAGCCTGTAAGAATTCTTACAGGCTTTGTGCGGACGACGGGACTCGAACCCACACGTCGCAAGACACTAGATCCTAAGTCTAGCGCGGCTACCAATTACGCCACGTCCGCAAACGACGGTGCAAATATACGAGAAGTTTACAAACTATACAATTATTAAGACACAAAGTTTATCGGGTGAAAAACAAATCTTTCATCAAGAACCTGTTATGTAAGAGATTGCCCGATCGAGTATGGTATCGTGACCTTTCGAAGCCTGTTCGGAATCCATATCCATCTTAAACCCCTCGGTCGGCTCAACACCGAACTCTGTATGTTGCCGTTCTATATCATATATCGGGGAAGCCGAAAACCGAATGCTCCAACCATTAGGAAGTTCCGACGAAAAAGGCAATCCACTACCGCCCCCCGTACAATCGCCTATGACAATAACATTTGGCAGAGCTTTCATCACCGATACAAAATTATTCCCCGCACTAAATGTACCTCGATTGGCCAATACAACGACCGGCTTTTGATAACGAATCCGGCTCGACGGAGAATATTCTATTGGATAAAGCTCAGAGAAGTCCTGATGCCCGAATCCCGTTTTATGGGAAATATAACCGACGACCGTCTTTCGGTTAATAAACCGAGACACCAAAGTCTCGACATTCGACAAAGACCCGCCGCCATTGCTGCGCACATCGATAATCAATCCCGTAGAAGTCGATAAATAGGCCAATATCTGGTCGAGGTTGCCATCGCCTATGGTACTAGAAAAACTGCCGTAGTACATATATCCTACATTTTGAGGCAATATCTTATATTTTATACCACTGGTATACCGATAGTCGAAATTAAGATAATACTCATCTATAATACGTTCGTCGTAATTCGTGGGAGAACCATACAACCAATCCCAATACCGCGAGGTATCATGTGCGGCGATAAGATTCACATGGCCGTCTTTCAACTCCATGAGCATATCGTTACAGACACTGAATAACTCCTCCGATGTCATTCTCGATGTCAGCTTCTTCCGATATTTGGTTCGTATTTGCGTCCAATCTATATTCTTATACTCAAAAAAACAGTATCGTTCATCGAGAATAGTCCACAAAGCATCGAAATTACCATAAGGATCATCTTCGAACACTTCCACTTTATGGCAAGACGGAAACATGAAAACCGATAAAATCGAAACCAACAGTCCTATTTTTGAAAACCTATGCATCATATCCTAT
>OKWG01000570.1_pt1 | contig 12557 bp, 9 predicted proteins | sample 1607091 | NCBI WGS metagenome assembly OKWG01 (sample SAMN04414080, study PRJEB24778) | human gut metagenome | material: faecal | host: Homo sapiens
ACCTTTTCAGCCGCTTCCGGGGCGAGGAGTGGCGCACGCAGCGGGAAACCCGGCGGCTGTTGGAGCGATACTTTACCACCGCCCCCGACGGCATCCCGGGCAACGACGACACGGGGACGATGTCGGCCTGGGCTGTCTTCACGATGCTGGGCCTCTATCCCGACTGCCCGGGCGAGCCGTACTACACGCTGACGTCCCCGACGTTCGACCGTGTGGAGATCGACACGGAGCGGGGAACGCTGGTGATCGAAAAACGCGGCGAAGGGTATATCGACCGGATGACGCTTGGCGATAAACCGTTGAAAAATTATCGTATCTTGCACGATGAATTGCTCAAGGGCGGAAAACTTACTTTTGAACTTCAAACTGGAAAATAGATGAAACTTACGGGATTCTTATTCGCCGCGGCCCTGCTGGGCGCGTGCACGCAGCCTGCCGCGGAGGAGAATTACACGCGCCATGTCGATCCGAAGATCGGCACAGGCGGCCACGGGCACGTCTTCGTGGGTGCCAACGTCCCCTTCGGCCTGGTGCAGGTGGGTCCGACGAGCATTCCGCAGACGTGGGACTGGTGCTCGGGCTACCATGCGAGCGATTCGACGGTGATCGGCTTCTCGCACACACACCTTTCGGGTACGGGCATCGGCGACCTGTTCGACATTACCGTCATGCCCGTCGTGGGTGAAGCGACTTATGCCCGCGGCGAGGAGAATGACCCGGCCTCGGGCCTGTGGTCTTACGCCGACCGTACGCGGGAGATCACGAAACCCGGTTATTACTCGGTTCCGCTTGTGCGCTACGGCATTACGGCCGAGATGACCGCCACGGCGCGCGTGGGACTCCACCGCTACACGTTCCCGACGTCGGACGCCGCAGCCGTGGTCTTCGATCTGGAGAACGGCGGCTGCTGGGACAAGGCCACCGATACGGGCTTCCGCTTCTCGGACGACAGCACGCGCATCGCCGGATGGCGCTGCTCGACGGGGTGGGCCAAAAATCAGGAGGTCTATTTCGTGGCCGAGTTTTCAAAACCCGCGAAGGGGATTTCCTACCTGCAGCCGGGCGAGATAGACGAGTCCAAAATGCCCCGGATCGCGGCCCGTTATGCACGTGTGGACTTCGACACGGCGGAGGGCGAACAGGTGCTCGTGAAAGTGGCCCTTTCGCCCGTAAGTATCGAAGGCGCGAAGGCAAACCTTGCGGCGGAACTCCCCGGATGGGATTTCGACGCTACGGCGGCCGCTGCCGACAAGGCGTGGAACGATGAACTGTCGAAGGTGAAGATCGAGACGGAGGATGAAACGTCGAAGCGCATCTTCTATACGGCGCTGTATCATACGATGGTGGCTCCGTCGCTCTTCTGCGATGTGAACGGCGATTACCGCGGAGCCGACGGCAAGGTGCATGAGAATCCGGGGCGCGATACCTATACGACCTTTTCGCTGTGGGACACTTACCGGGCCGCGATGCCGCTGATGACCGTCCTGCACCCGGAGCGGATGCCCGACATCATCCAGACGATGCTGCACATCGCCGACGAGCAGGGACGGCTCCCGGTATGGCACCTGTGGGGTAATGAGACCGACTGCATGGTGGGCAACCCGGGCATCGTAGCGGTGGCGGACGCCATCGTGAAGGGCATCGGGGGCTTCGACCGCGAAAAGGCCTTCGAGACGATCCGTAAGACGGCCATGAACCCCGACCGGGGCAACGGCCTGCGCATGGAGTACGGCTACATCCCGTGCGAGATGTTCAACGAGGCCGTAGCCTATGACATGGAGTACGCTTTGGCTGACGGCGCGGCGGCGCGTGCCGCCGAAGCGCTGGGCAAGGCGGAGGATGCGAAGTATTTCGAGGAACGCAGCCATAGCTACCGCAACTATTTCGACCCGCAGACGGGATTTATGCGGGGCCGGGATTCGAAAAAAGGCTGGAGGACGCCCTTCAATGCGTTCGCCTCGACGCACCGCGCCGACGATTACTGCGAGGGCAACGCCTGGCAGTATACGTGGCTGGCTCCGCATGATGTCGCAGGTCTTGTCGGATGCTTCGGCAGCCGGGCGCGGATGCTCGAAAAACTGGACTCGCTGTTCACGGTAAGCTCCGTGGTCGAGGGCGGCGAGACATCGCCCGACATTTCGGGCCTGATTGGCCAGTACGCCCACGGCAACGAACCGAGCCACCATATTTTGTACCTTTATACGATGCTGGGTCAGCCGTGGGAAACGGCCGACAAGGTTCGCGAGGTGCTCACGACGCTCTACCACGCCGCTCCGGACGGCCTTTCGGGCAACGAGGACGTGGGTCAGATGTCGGCCTGGTACGTCCTCTCGTCGCTGGGCATGTACGAGGCCGAGCCTGCGGGCGGAAGATACTGGTTCGGATCGCCCCTGTTCGACAGGGTCGAAATCACCGTCCCGGGCGGGACCTTCACGATTGTCGCCGAGAACAACTCCGCTGCGAACAAATATATCCAGCGGGTGTGGCTCAATGGCCAACCCTACACAAAGCCTTGGATCGGTCATGCCGACGTGATGAAGGGCGGGGAACTGCGCTTCGAGATGGGGGCCGAAGAGAAGGTGTGGTACTGTCCGGACGAGCCGGAGGCGTACGCCGACCAGCGGCCCGCGGAGGAGCAGCGGCTTTTTAAGTCGGAAGCGGTAGAGGGGGAGATCGCCCGCGTGTGCGGTCTTCTGACCAACGAACGCCTGCGGTGGATGTTCGCCAACTGTTTCCCCAACACGCTCGACACCACCGTACACTACGGCGAGGACGAGGCGGGCAATCCCGATACCTACGTCTACACGGGCGACATTCCGGCCATGTGGCTCCGCGACTCGGGGGCGCAGGTGTGGCCCTACGTGCAGTTGTGTAAGGAGGACCCGGCGTTGCAGAAGATGATCGCGGGGGTGATCCGGCGGCAATTCAAACTCATCAATATCGATCCTTACGCTAATGCCTTCAACGTCGGCCCTACGGGTGACGGCGAGGATGTCGGCTATCCGGGCAACGATCAAAGTCCCTGGGTTTTCGAGCGTAAATGGGAGATCGATTCCCATTGCTATCCTCTGCGCCTTGCGCACCATTACTGGAAAACCACGGGCGACACGTCGGTCTTCGACGGGGAGTGGATCTCTGCGATGCGCAATATTGTAAAGACTTTGAAAGAACAGCAGATGAAGGAGGGGCCGGGCGATTACATCTTCCTGCGCACGACCGACCGCCAGCTGGACACCCGCTGCCACGTGGGGCGCGGCAACCCCGTGAAACCCGTGGGGCTGATCGTCTCGGCGTTCCGTCCTTCGGACGACGCCACGACCTTCGGGTTCCTCATCCCGTCGAATTTCATGGCCGTCACGTCGCTGCGCAAGGCCGCCGAGATCCTGACGGCGGTGAACGGCGAGCGGGAGCTGGCCGCGGAGTGCACGGCGCTGGCCGGAGAGGTGGAAGAGGCATTGCAGAAATACGCGGTGGTCGAGCATCCGGAGTTCGGGAAGATCTACGCCTTCGAGGTGGACGGATTCGGAGGCTGCTTTCTGATGGACGACGCCAATGTGCCGTCGCTGCTGGCAATGCCCTACCTGGGCGACGTGGAGCGCACGGATCCCATCTATGAGAACACCCGGCGGTTCGTCTGGAGCGAAGAGAACCCCTACTTTTGGAGAGGCTCCGCCGGCGAGGGCATCGGCGGCCCCCATATCGGGGTGGAGATGATCTGGCCCATGAGCATCATGATGCGGGCCTTCACGTCGGAGGACGACGCCGAGATCCGCGATTGCATCGTCGCCCTGATGACCACCGATGCCGGGACGGGCTTCATGCATGAATCCTTCTCGCGCCACGATGCTGCGAATTTCACCCGCCCGTGGTTCGCCTGGCAGAACACGCTCTTCGGGGAACTCATATTAAAACTCGTAAACGAAAACAAGGTCGACTTACTTAATTCCATTGACTGACCGGAAAAAACCAAATAACAATGATAAAACCTGTTTCTTTGCTGTTACTTGCCGCCGTTCTGTGCGGCAGCTGCGGAAGCCGCACGGGGCGCACCGCGGCAACCTCCTGCGACGAACCTTCGGCGCGGCCTTCGGAATACGTCTCGACGCTCGTAGGCACGCACTCCGACTTCACGCTCTCGACGGGCAACACCTACCCGGCCGTCGCCCTGCCGTGGGGCATGAACTTCTGGACGCCCCAGACGGGCGAAATGGGCAGCGGATGGGCCTATACCTACGGCGCCCACACCATCCGGGGCCTGAAGCAGACCCACCAGCCCTCGCCGTGGATCAACGACTACGGGCAGTTTTCCATCATGCCCATACGCGGACGCGACAAGGTCGATGAGGAGAGCCGCCAGAGCTGGTTTTCGCACCAGTCGGAGGAGGCACGCCCCTACTATTATTCGGTATACCTCGCCGACCACGACATCAAGGCCGAGATCGCCCCGACCGAGCGGGCTGCGATCATGCGTTTCACGTTCCCCGAATCGGACGAGTCGGGCGTGGTGATCGACGCTTTCGACCGCGGATCGTACATCAGGGTCATGCACGACAAACGGACTGTCGTGGGATACACCACGCGCAACAGCGGAGGTGTGCCCGACAACTTCAAGAACTGGTTTATCGTGCGCTTCGACCGGAAGATCCGGGATTTCCAGATCTATGACGGCACGAAGCCCGTCGAAGGCGAACAGTTAGTCGGCGAACACGCCCTCGTGCGGGTAGGTTTCGAAACCCGGCGCGGAGAGCAGGTAACGGTGCGCGCAGCCTCATCGTTCATATCGCAGATGCAGGCCGTGCAGAACCTCGAAGAGCTGGGAAAGGACGATTTCGAAACCGTGAAGGCCAAGGCGCAAGCACACTGGGACGAGGTGCTCGGACGTATTGAAGTCGAGGGAGGCACGACGGACCAGTACCGCACGTTCTATTCGTGCCTCTACCGTTCGACCTTGTTCCCGCGCAAGTTCTACGAGATCGACAAGAACGGCAATATCCTGCATTACAGCCCCTACAACGGTGAGGTACTGCCGGGATACATGTATACCGACACGGGATTCTGGGACACCTTCCGCAGTCTGTTCCCACTGCTCAATCTGGTCTATCCGTCGGTCAATGCCGAAATTCAGGCCGGGCTGGCAAACGCTTACCGCGAGAGCGGATTTCTGCCCGAATGGGCTTCGCCCGGACACCGTGGGTGCATGGTCGGAAACAACTCGGCGTCGGTCGTTTCGGATGCCATCCTGAAAGGTGTCACCCCCGAGGAAGACATTGCGACGCTCTACGAGGCGATGCTCGCAGGACGCCGGAAGGTACACCCCACGGTGAGCTCCACGGGGCGCCTCGGACACGAATACTACAACACACTGGGATACATCCCCTACGATGTGGGTATCAACGAGAATGTCGCACGAACGCTCGAATACGCCTACGACGACTGGTGCATCGCGCAGGTGGCGAAAAAACTGGGAAAAACGAACGACGCTGCGATGCTGGAAAAGGCTTCGCAGAACTATAAAAACCTCTTCGATCCCGAAACGCGCCTGATGCGGGGCCGCAATGCCGACGGGACGTTCCAGACGCCCTTCAGCCCCTACAAGTGGGGCGACGCCTTCACCGAGGGAAACGCGTGGCACTACACATGGTCGGTGTTCCACGATGTCGAGGGACTGATCGACCTGATGGGAGGACGCAAAGGATTCACGCGGATGCTCGACTCGGTCTTCGTCGTGCCGCCCGTCTACGACGACAGCTACTACGGGTTCCGCATCCACGAAATTACTGAAATGCAGGTGGCCGACATGGGCAACTACGCCCACGGAAACCAGCCCGCGCAGCACATGATCTACCTCTACGACTACGCCGGGCAACCCCGTAAGGCGCAGTGGTGGGTTCGTGAGGTCATGGATCGCCTCTACTCGGCCAAGCCCGACGGTTACTGCGGCGACGAGGACAACGGACAAACCTCGGCGTGGTACGTATTTTCGGCCTTAGGGTTCTATCCCGTGTGTCCCGGCGCGGACGAATACGCAGTCGGATCGCCGCTGTTCCGCAAGGCCGCCATTCACCTCGAAAACGGCAATACGATCGAGATCGACGCTCCGGAGAACAGCTCCGAGAACCGTTATGTCGGTAAAATGGCTATCGACGGAAAAGTATCGGAAAGGCCGTTCCTTAGCTATTCCACACTTCTGGAAGGTGCGAAGGTGCGCTTCGAGATGGAATCCGAAAAATAGCCTTCCCATGAAGATTCCGAATCCACATGCTGCCTTCATGGCCTTCGCCTGTGCATTGTTTGCAGCATGCTCTCCGCAGCAGCCCTTCGTAACCTCCCCTGACGGGCGCATCGCCGTATCTGTCGAAGCCGATGCAGAGGCGGGCGTGACCTATGCCGTCACGGTCGACGACAAGCCCCTGATACTGCCCTCGGCGATGGGACTCGCGGCATGCGGAACCTCGCTGCAGGGAGCGACGATAACAGGCGTATGGCACTCCTCCCACGACAAGCTGTGGACAGCCCCTTGGGGCGAGAACAAACGGCACCGCAACCGTTACAACGAAATGTCCGTCGCAGTGCGGAAGTCGGATAAAAGCATGGCCTTCACGCTCCGCTTCCGCGCATTCGACGACGGAATAGCATTTCGCTACGAACTGGCGCAGCCCGATTCGCTGGCCGTGACGGACGAACTGACGGAATTCCGGTTCGCAAATGAGGGTCATACGATGTCGTGGTCCATACCCGGCAATTTCGAGACCTATGAACTTCAGTACCGCGAGCAGCCCGTCGCACGGATTACGGATGCAAACACGCCCTTCACGTTCCGCACTGGGGACGGAATATTCGGAGCCGTGCACGAGGCGGCCCTGTACGACTGGCCCGAGATGGTATTGAGGCGCGACAGTGCGGGGGTGCTGAAAGCCGACCTCGCGCCCCTGCCCGACGGCGTGAAGGCGTACATTCCGGGACGCTTCACGACGCCCTGGCGCACGATACAGATAGCAGACAGGGCCGTAGGCCTGATAAACTCGTCGCTGGTGCTCAACCTGAACGAACCTTCGAAGATCGAGGATACCTCATGGATCGTGCCGCAGAAGTATGTCGGGGTATGGTGGGGAATGCACCTCGGAACGCAGGTATGGACGATGGGGCCGCGACACGGAGCAACGACACGGAATGCCATCCGGCACATCGACTTTGCTGCGGAAAACGGCATACAAGGAGTGTTGTTCGAGGGCTGGAACAAAGGATGGGAGAACTGGGGCGGAAACCAGCAGTTCGACTACCTCGAACCCTATGCGGATTTCGATCTGGAGCGAATAGCCGCCTATGCCCGTGAAAAGGGCGTGCAACTGTGGATGCACAATGAAACGGGAGGAAATATTCTGAGTACGAAGCCGTCATGGAAGCAGCGATGAGGAGGTATGCCGAACTGGGGGTTCACACGCTCAAAACGGGATATGCAGGGGGATTCAAAGGCGGTTACCTCCATCATTCGCAGTATGGAGTGCAGCACTATCAGCGGGTCGTGGAAACGGCGGCGAAATACCGGATCATGCTCGACGTACACAAGCCGATAAAGGAGACGGGGATACGACGCACGTGGCCCAACATGATGACACGCGAAGGGGCGCGGGGCATGGAATGGAACGCATGGTCGGAAGGGAATTCGGCAGAGTATCTCACGACGCTGCCCTTCGTGAGGATGCTGAGCGGACCGATGGACTACACTCCGGGAATCTTCGACATCGACTATTCCACAGCGAAGGCCGACAAGGGACGGATCGAGTGGAACGGGCCCAACGCGGAATGCTGCATAAAGACCACGCTGGCACGGCAGATAGCAAACTGGGTGATCATATACTCGCCCCTGCAGATGGCCGCAGACCTGATCGAGAACTACAAAGGGCATCCCGCATTCCGGTTCTTCCGCGACTTCGACGCAGACTGCGACTGGTCGAAGGCGTTGCAGGGAGAGATCGGCGACTATATCGTCGTTGCAAGACGGGCCAAAGACAGATACTTTCTCGGGGCAGGAACAGACGAGAAGGCAAGGACGCTCGTGCAGAAGCTCGACTTCCTCGAACCCGGAGTGACGTATACCGCGACCATATATGCCGATGCTCCGGATGCGGGGCGCAATCCGGAGGCATACCTGATCGGGAAGCGGGCGGTGACGGCACGAGATACCATACGCATCGAGATGGCTGAACGGGGCGGGCAGGCAATAACTTTTATTCCGGCAGAGAAATAGAAGATGCCGGTGGCACGGGGAGGCCACGACGGAAAGCCGACAGGGAACAATGAGAAACGGGATCTGATCCATATCAGACCCCGTTTTTCGTATCAGGAACGATGTCGTCTTTTTTTACGCCTTTGTTGCATCTGCCGTTGCTGTTCCTCGTAAGCCCGCGTGTCGGCCAAATCCAATACCGTATCGACAATGCCAGAAATAGGATTGGCGGCATGGTTTTGCACTTCATGTTTCTGTTCCACGTGTTGTTCTGCGACCTGTTGCGCCTGTTTCGGTGCCGGATACAATTCATTGAAAACATTGGCCGAAAACTCTTTTCCCAGCACCGATCCGTTGGCGACGATGCCGTCGTTATGGTCAATGAAAGTCACGCCATAGATTCTGCCGATCGGGTTGATGCGAAAGATCGCGTCGATGTTCTCCACTTTGAGCAACTGCCGAAACTCGTTCCGTGTATTGTTCGGACTCATAGCATCCCGGACTGTCTGTCGCAGCCGGTTGAGCGTCCCGTCCTGCTTCAGCGCACTTTTCGACCGCTCGTAATACTTTTGAAGGGCTTTATAACCGACATCTTTGCCGATACGACTCGATTTGAACGGAGTGCCGATGCCATAGCCGTCGTCGGTCAGAGCGCCGTAGACAATACCCGCATAATTTCTGCCGTCGATAGTTCCCGTACGTTCTTCGACAGAAACGTTAAACAGCTCCAACAGGGTGCGGAATTCTCCATACGATGAGCATTTGTAATTTCGCAGGCACGATCTCACGATGGATGAGATCTGCTGTTTGACATTGCCTTCCCTGTAGTTTACCTTATGCAATCCCACCTTGTCGGCTTGCTCCTCTCCCTTGACGCTCGGATGCAGATTATATTTGCGTTCCAGATCGCGTAATATCTCCATCGAACGTCGGGCCTCGAAATCGTGCGGGAGTTTGCGACCCTGCTCATCGACGCGCAGCGACACGATATGGAGATGCTCTCTGGAAATGTCCTTGTGTTTGAAAACGATATAGGGCTGGTTGCCGTAACCCATACGCTCCATGTATTCTTGCGCGATTTCCCGGAGCTGTTTGTCTGTCAGCCTGTCCTCCGGTGAAGGGTTCAGCGAGGCATGGAAGACCGTGTTCGTAGTCCGGCGGTTGGCTTCGAGGTACGGCCAAAAGCAATCCATGCAGGCGTCGACATCCATTCGCCCGTGCTTGTCGAACGGTTCCAACATCTTCTGCCAGAAAAGAACCTCGGCTTCATCCTTATCCACTTTCTCCTTGTTGTAATACAACGCTCCGCCGGGCGAGGAACCCGATCTTATATTCGCAACCATTCCTTAGTCTGTTTTGCAAGGTTGAGAATCTCGATACTGAGGGCTTTCAGCTCTCTCGTTCGCTGTTCCAATGCAGCGATCTGATGCGGGATTGCGACGTTGGAAAAGTGGGCGTTGATAGCCTTTACAATCTGATTATAGTTGTTCCCGAGCTTTTGAAATTGGTAATAAAAGTCGTTCAGCCGTGCGACGAACTGCACTTTGGAAGGGTCGCGTCTGACGACAACGAACTCCTCGGCGAAGATTCTTTTGACGATAAACCGGCTGCGGTTATGCTCCGATCCTGCCTTACAAAGCATCTGCTTAAAGCGGATATTCTCTTCCGTGGTGAGTTTGAAATTATACCTGTGGACTCTGGGATCTGTCGTTGTCGGGCGTCCGATCCTCTTTTTCGTGGTTGTCATCAGTCTGGTAGTTTAAGTGGCGTGACTCGGGAACGCCACCCAGCCTCGCAGAGCGAGCACCTTTCGTATGCCGAAAAACTTTTCGGCATACAAAGGTACAGCTCGCTGTTGTCTGGCGACAACAAAAATCCGCGCCGGAGAATCTTTGAGAGAAGTTTTGAAAATCCTCCGTTACGGTTTCCATAGCCGGGTCTGTTCCCGGTGCAATATTACAACCGTTTCGGGGCAAAAAAAAGCCATCGGTGCGGACTGGAGCGGACTGGAGCGGACATCGGAACCGAAGCGTTTTACCCTGTTGTATATTGCGGCAGGATTGATTATTCGGGCAACTGCGCGAATCGCAAAATAAGTATCGGTTCAGCGATGATACCCGAATCTTTAACCGAGTATCTGCGCAAAGGAACGAAAGGGCGGCAGACCGAATAATCATCCAATTATTCGTCCAAATATAAGGTAGTATATATAAATGATTTGACAGACGCATAGTTACCCAAACAACCATTTAAACACACAAGCAATGAAACAAGCAAGCATTTCGATCTGCAATCAAAAAGGGGGCATCGGGAAATCGACATTTACGATGTTACTCGCCAGTCATCTGCACTACACATTAGGCTATGACGTGCTGGTCGTAGACTGCGACTATCCCCAATGGTCCGTTCAGGCGCAACGTGAGCGGGAACTGTCGCTCATCGAGCATGACGATTACCACAAGCTGTTGCTGGTACGTCAATTCAAAGCGACGGGCCGCAAGCTCTGGCCTGTGCTGAAATGTATGCCGCCTGAAGCCCCCGAAGAAGTCGAGCGGCTGCTGCAAAGCGGCTACCATCCCCGTATCATTCTCTACGACTTGCCGGGAACGGTCAATGCCGAAGGTGTCATTCGGCTGCTCGCGTCGCTGGACGCTGTCTTTGTGCCCATGAAAGCCGACAAGGTCGTCATGGAAAGTACGCTCTCCTTTGCCCGGAGTCTCACCACTAACCTTGCCCAAGATCCGACCCTTACTTTACAAAGCGTCTATCTTTTCTGGACGATGATAGACCGTCGTGAACGAACGCCGCTTTACGATCGATACGAGGCCGTTATCCGCAAGCTCGGGTTGTCGCTTATGACAACTCACATTCCTTACCGCTCGAAGTTCAACAAGGAGCTGCTTGCGGACAATACAGGAGTCGGCCGCTCGACACTTCTGGCTCCGGCGCGAACCTTTGCGTGTGAGGCGCAACTCGAAATCCTCACAGAAGAAATTCTTACACTCCTCAAAATCCGATAACAATGGCCAAGAAACCCAAAATCGAAGTAGACGAAAGTCTTGTAAAACAGGTGATCGCAGGGCAGTTACCTATCACTACAAAGGTCACACGGGTAATTCCGGAACAGATCCCATCCGGAACCGCTACGGACGCAATTCCCGCCGAACCGCCCTCTGTTCCGGAGATCGACACAGAAAAGATTCCGGATGAAACCCCGTCTGTGCCCGCAGCACAAGAGCCACGCCGTCGGAGAACACCACCCTTGTCCGATTATGAACGAATGTTTCTCACTCCTGTGGAATACGGCATCCGAGCCACACTTTATGTCAATGCATCGACGAAGCGTAAGATTCTGGAGATACTTAAAAGAATCGGAGGTGAACGATTATCCGCGACATCATATGTGGATAATATTCTACAGCACCACATCGAAACTTTCCGTGACGATATAAACCGGCTCGATCGTAAGCGGAATTTTGAAAAACTTGTTTAACAATGACTTAAAAATTTCTAATTATGCTTTACAGCTTTTTATCCGAGTCCGGTGTCCTCGACATTTCATTACTCGCTCTTGGCACAGGCATTATCGTTTTGTCAATCTTAGGGCTGCTGCACCTCGGGAAGCGACGAGGTCATAATAAAGCCGGACACTTTTCGGAGCAACCTGACGATTGTGCAATGCCTGCCGTGCAAACGGAAAATAGCGATGGATGGCCCTCGATGGAACAACCTCAGACAACTGAACTTGTATCCGTTGTCGCTGCACCTGAAGATTCTTCAAATCTCGATTCTCCGCCTTCCGAAACGGTCGTATCCGAAAAGCAGGATGTGAAGCCGGAGTGTGTTCCCGTACCGGACATACGATGGCGACGTTCGATGACATTGCCCGACTACAAAAAAACATTTCTTGTCCGGGTGGATTACGACCTCCGCGCCTCGCTTTATGTCAGTGCCCCTACGAAACGGAAAATCCTTGAAGTCCTGAAAAAAATCGGCGGCGAGCGACTGACCGCAACATCTTATGTAGATAATATCCTACGGCACCATCTCGAAATGTTCCGCGACGAGATCAACTGCATACATCAAGAACAGAATTACCATAACATCGTCTAAATTCTTTCTGCCATGAACAGCATAATTCTTATTGCCGCCTGCGCCGTATGTCTGGATCAGTTGTTTTTCCGGGGGCGGCTCGCGTCATATGTCGTCGACAATCTGAAAGGCCCGAAGAAAAAACACACCGGGCATAACGCTGCCCCTCACACGCCGAATGCCGGTACTGCACCCCGTCAAACTCCTGAAATTCTGGTCTCGAAATCCTATCGGTGCG
>OKWG01000574.1_pt1 | contig 12416 bp, 10 predicted proteins | sample 1607091 | NCBI WGS metagenome assembly OKWG01 (sample SAMN04414080, study PRJEB24778) | human gut metagenome | material: faecal | host: Homo sapiens
GCTTAGCGCGCATGGCGCGAATCTTGTCGTAGGCCGAGGCAATGAAACTCTGGCCGCCGAAGCCGGGGTTGACGCTCATCAGGAGCACCATGTCGACCTTGTCGATGACGTAGTCGAGGTATTCGAGCGGGGTGGCCGGATTGAAAACGAGACCGGCCTTGCAACCTTCGTTGTGAATCAGCTGCAGAGTGCGGTCGATGTGTCGGCTGGCTTCGCAGTGGAAGGTGATGATGTCGGCACCGGCTTTGGCAAACGCAGGCACCAGGCTATCGACGGGCTTAATCATCAGGTGCACGTCAATGACGGCTTGCGTGTGCGGGCGGATTGCTTCGCACACAAGCGGACCAACGGTGAGGTTCGGGACGTAGTGATTGTCCATCACGTCAAAGTGAATCCAATCGGCCCCGGCCGCAACCACATCTCGGACTTCTTCGGCAAGACGTCCGAAATCGGCAGAGAGAATGGAGGGAGCAATGACGGTTTGTTGCATGGCGAACCTTTGTAAATGCGGAAAAGAAGTGGTCAGAGTCGTTTGCGCGAATGATAACGAAAAAGTCCCGTCGGCGAGAGCCGGCAGGACTTGTGAGTCAGGGCAAATCAGCCCGGTTGATCAGAGTTTGACTTTGTCTTCTTCGAGGTTGAAGGCCTTGTGCAGAGCGCGTACGGCAAGTTCCATGTACTTGTCCTGAATCACGAGGCTCACCTTGATTTCAGAAGTGCTGATCATCTCGATATTGATGCCTTCGGCGGCAAGCGACTCGAACATGCGGCAAGCGACACCGGCGTGCGTACGCATGCCGATACCGACGACGCTCACCTTGGCGATGTCGACGTTCGTGTGAATGCCTTCCGGATGGCAGACCGGAACGACTTCTTCATTGAGGACCTTCAGACACTTGTCGACATCACCGCGCGGGACGGTAAAGGAGAAGTCGGTCGTGCCGTCGAGACCGTCGTTTTGCACAATCATGTCGACGTCAATGTTGTGCTGGGCTACGGGGCCGAGAATCTTATAGGCCACGCCCGGGGTGTCGGGAACGCGCGAGAGCGTGATTTTGGCTTCATCGCGGGTGCAGGCGATGCCGGAAACAAGGGCTTTCTCCATCTTCGGATCATCCTCAAAAGAAATCAGGGTACCGCTGGACGCTTCGACGTCAACGGGAATATTGGGGTCGGTAAGGCTCGAGAGAACACGCACGGGAACATGGTATTTGCCGGCGAACTCCACGCTGCGGATCTGCAGCACCTTGGAGCCGAGGCTCGCGAGCTCGAGCATTTCTTCAAAGCTGATGACGTCAAGTTTGCGGGCTTTGGGTTCGATGCGCGGGTCGGTGGTGTAAACACCGTCAACGTCGGTAAAAATGAGGCATTCCTGAGCCTGAAGAGCCACGGCAAGGGCCACGCCCGATGTGTCCGAGCCGCCGCGGCCGAGGGTGGTGACGTTGCCTGCGCTGTCTCGTCCCTGGAAGCCGGCGACGATGACAACTTTGCCGGCGTCAAGTTCACGCTTGACCGGTTCGCTGTCAATGGACTCGATACGGGCCTTGGTAAAGGCGCTGTCTGTGTGTACGGCAACCTGGGAGCCGTTGAAGCTCACTGCGTCGACGCCGATGCTCTTGAGAGCCATCGCGAGCAGGCCGATGGAGACCTGTTCGCCGGTACTTGCAATGACGTCGAGCTCCCTGGGATCGGGATTGGGCATGATTTCTTTGGCAAGCGCGATGAGGCGATTGGTTTCTCCGCTCATCGCAGAAACCACCACCACCATCTGATAGCCGGCGCGGTGCCACTTGGCAACTCGCCTTGCGACATTCTTGATGCGCTCGACGCTTCCCATTGAGGTGCCGCCGTACTTGTGAACAATAATGGCCATAAACGTCTCTGTTTTGGTTGAATGTGGCGTGCCGGCAAACAAACCCTCCGAATGAGGTGCCGAGCACAAAAGACTTCACGATTGTCGCAAACTTTGACCGCATTTCGGCGCCGTCACGCAGAATCGGTACAAGTTAAAAGGGAAACATTGATCTTTCCCAAGTCATACAGGCAAAGCCGCTTAGGAGGTATGTCTCAGTTTGCGCCTTCGCAAGTTGATTTGCTTGAGAAGTAACCGTGCCACCTGCATTTTGAGGTCTGATGTTTGGATGCGACGCAAAATGACGTATCTTCCGCTAGAGTAGATCAGAATTGAATATCTGTTCGGCTCGTGAGACAGATCATGCGCATTCCCAAATTGAAGAAAATCCAAACAAAGGTATTGCCCCTGGAGCAAAATTTCGCCAAAACATACGTGGACGACAACGGTGTCTGTCGCTTGGGACAGACCGTGCTGGAACATGCACTGACTTCCGGTCTGGTTGCCCGTGAATTGTTGCAATGGTGGCCCGACGCGTTACAGAAGAAATGGTTCCCCGACGGCTTGGATTTTCTCGTCAGTGAACACGACGTCGGCAAGATGACGCCTGCGTTTCAAGAGAAACTTCGACGAGCTACTTCGGAATATTTTCCGAACAGCATTCCGGAATTGGCTACTGCGGATCCGTCTCTGGAAAAACGATGGGGAGGGCACAGCGGTGCCAGCTTGTTGACAGTGACGGCGTTGACGCATGACGTGCGTGTTCCGCTGATTCTCGGGTTACATCACGGCAGACGCCCCAAGACGGGGATGTTTCGTGCTGATGATGATGTTCTGGGAGGCAAAGCTTGGCAAGAGCAACGCGAGCTCCTTACGCAAAAACTCAAAGCTTTTTTCAGTGCAGAGTTTCCGGTTGTCAAAAGTGACCTTCAGGCCAAGGTTTTGGCCGGGTTCACGACTGTGGCCGACTGGATCGGTTCTAACGATGCCTTGCTCCAGGGCAAGGTTTGCGATGCTGCCGCCGCCCGTAGGGCGGTCTTGTCCGCAGGCTTCTATCGTCCTCGCGTCAAACAGAAATTGAACTTTGCCGATATTTTCGGCTTTACTCCGAATGACGCTCAGAAAGCGCTGGCAGTCAAGTGTTCCGGTCCCGGCGTATACATTCTTGAAACGGTGATGGGGGCCGGAAAAACCGAAGCGGCGCTCTATGCCGCCTACCGCTTGCTTGCTCAAGGCCAGGCCACAGGACTCTATTTTGCTTTGCCTACCCAGACGACCTCTAATGCTGTGTATACCCGCGTCAATTCTTTTCTCGACAAGATTCTCGAAGACGATGATGCGGCTAAACGTGCTTTGCTGGTTCACGGTAAAGCCGCTTTGGTGATGCAGGAAATGGGCGAGGAGGCGGCTCCCGGCGGCGGTTGGTTTGCGCCTCGCAAGAGAAGCATTCTCGCGCCCTTCGGAGTCGGAACGATTGATCAGGCTCTCATGTCTGTAATGGGGGTTAAGCATTCGTCCGTACGAACTCTGGGACTGTTGGGCAAGGTTGTGATACTTGACGAGGTGCACAGTTACGACATGTACACGGGCACCATTGTCGATGCGCTTGTCAAAGAACTCCGGGAACTAGGCTGTACAGTCATCGTCCTGTCAGCAACGCTTACGCAGCAACGCAGGGGCATGCTTGCCGATCAACCGTCACCCGCAGAGGCCTACCCGCTTTTGACCGCGGTTGACCAAAAGGGAGAGTTGGTTGAAATTCCGATTGAAGCGCCGTCAGCCAAGAAAGTGGAACTCTCGTATGCCTCTGATGATTCGTTCGTTCTGAAACAGGTCATCGAGCGAGCAAAAGGCGGGCAACAGGTCTTATGGATTGAAAACACTGTCAATGAAGCGCAAAAGCTCCATGAAAGGCTGTCCGAGGCTTTATCAGGGACGACCGTCGAGCTCGGCATTATTCATTCCCGATTCACCGTGGCCGATCGCGAGGTGAACGAACATCGATGGATAGATGTCCTCGGAAAAAAATCGACCACCAGGGCGCAACGCGGAAGAGTTCTGGTCGGGACGCAAGTTTTGGAGCAGTCATTGGATATTGATGCGGATTTTTTGGTTACGCGTTTGTGTCCGACCGATATGCTTCTGCAGAGAATGGGTCGTCTTTGGCGTCATGCCGTAACCGAGCGTCCCGCTGGTGCCCGCTGTGAGGCCTGTGTGATATGCCCCGATGAAAATTTGATGAAAAAGGACCCCAAGAAAGCGTTTGGAGCATCGGCGCATGTCTACGCTTCCTATGTTTTGTGTCGAACACTCGAAAGTCTGGCTGGTCGTGCATCAATAACACTACCGACGGACATACGGCAGATCATGGAAGACACATACCGAGAACGCCCTGAGTCTGGGGTTCTCTCTGATTTGTTAAACGAACTTGAGGAAGGTTCCGGCTCGACCGTAGGAAGAAGAGCGCTTCGGCAATTGGCGCAGCTCACGTTGACGGATGCGTTCGGAACCATCGATGATAACGATGAGAGCAATCTGGCAACCCGCTACTGCCAGATGCCCACGGTCGACGTCTTGCTTCTTCGTCGCATTTTGAATCGTGACGGAAAAACGGAAATTGAGTTTTTGAGCGGGGAAAAACTGGATTTGCCCGACGGCGCTGGTCTGAGCTACTCGCAAAAGGTATCAACAGCGTTGATATTGATGAAAAACTGTGTCCGTACCCCGATCTACCTGGCGCCGACGGCCGATGAGCAGCGCAGTCTCTCCTGGCTTGCTCCGTACCTTTTTGTAGCCGCCCATGACAGTATGCGTATTCGAGTGGGTCTTGTTGATGATGACGGAAGCGTTTATCACATGGACGGGACACCGGCCTTGCCTAACCGAAGAGTTTTCTACGACAAATCCGGATATCGATGCCTGAATCCGGACGAATGAATGATTAAACCTGTATCGCTATATTTTGATCTTCACCAAAGCTATGACAACCGATAAAAAGTTCAATTTGATTGATGAACAGTGGATTCCCATTCGGGAAAGGGGGTTGTTCAGTCTCCGAGACATCTTTTCGGATCCGTCTCTAAGGAGAATCGGTGGCAACCCGATCCAGAAAACGGCTATCTTCAAGTTGCTGTGCGCTATCGCCCAAGCAGCATGGACACCGAAGACCGAAGAAGAATGGCGGCAATCGACTGTCGAGGATTTTTGCCGGAAATGCCTTGCTTATCTTGAAAAGTGGCATGAAAAGTTCTGGTTGTACGGCGACGAGCCGTTTCTGCAGGTCCCCGCGGTTGCAAATGTGAAAGTTGCTCCCTTTGCGGCCCTGAATCCGGAAAAGGCGAGTGGAAACACAACGGTGCTCACGCAAATTCAGTTGCAAACGGAGCCTACCGATGCCGAAAAAGCTTTGTTACTGGTGACGCTCATGGGTTTTGCCACCGGTGGTAAAAAAGTGGATAACTCGCTGATTCTTACTCCGGGCTACAAAGGTAAAAGCAAATCGGGCAAGGCCGGTTCTTCTCTGGGCTTCATGGGGTACCTGCACTCGTATGTGCAGACCGATTCCGTTGCTTCCACCGTATGGCTGAATCTTTTTTCCTATGAAAGCCTTAGCAGGTTGCAGTGCTATCCCGAAGGCGTAGGAACGGCTCCTTGGGAAACGATGCCGGCGGGAGAGGATTGCGATGTCGCACGCAAACTCAAAGATTCGCTGATGGGACGTCTGGTTCCGTTGGGCCGGTTCTGCCTCCTGGCTGACGGCGGAATGCACTACACGGAAGGCATTGCACATGACACCTATCAAGCCGGTCGTTTTGATCCAACCCAGTCTGTGGGACGTCCCAAAAAAGACTTCAAAACGCTTTGGGCTGATCCGGACAAGAAACCCTGGAGATCCTTGACATCAATCTTGAGTTTTTTGGGATCTCAGGATGCGACTCGGTTCGTGTGCAGCCAGGTGGAATTGGGAATGTCCCGAGCCAGAGATCGCTTTGAGAATGTCGAACTATGGTCCGGCGGAGTGCGCGTAACTTCCAATGCCGGCGAACAGTACCTGACAGGGTCCGATGACTTTGTGGACTCGCAGTTTGAATTTTCGCCGCAAGATGTCGGAGAACAATTTTTTGTGACTTTTTCGACCTCGGCTGAACAGCTCGATCATCTGGCCAAACAGCTCTACATGTGTGTTCTTGGCTACTACGAGGACATGGGCACCGACGGCAAGACGTTGGCCGAGAGATCTGTAGCCAAATTTTGGGAAATTGCCGGATTGCACGCCCAAGAACTTATCGACTCTTGTGTTCCTGGTGAAGACCCCGAACCCGTGAGATATTTCTTCCGAGCCACGATGCGAAATACCTATAACGAATCGTGTCCTCATTTCACCCCTCGCCAGCTGCAGGCCTGGGCCAAAAATCAACCTAATGCATCACAGAAAGGAAAAGAACGATGAGTGAAATGCCTGATAAAAACGCCTTGGAAACTCGCGGCCAGGCTTTCGTGCGCTACGTGATTGACAGATGCAGCAGAGACAAAGGTGCTGCCGCGGCCATGCGCCGTGCAGATAATCCTGCCATGCAGCATCAGAGTTGGAACATTCTGATTGACTTTCATGTCAACTTGGATAACTCGATCGAGCGAACCGCCTTTGCTTGCATTGGTGCCGCCGTGATTCAAGCCAAAGCAAATCGCAACGGAGATACGCCTTTGACGCGCGCGCTCTCGCTTGCGTACTCGGGGACGGAGGGACAGGGAGCAAGCCGCCTGCGCCGACTTTTAGCCTGCTCTACGACCGAGGAGTGCTGCAGTTGTTTAAGACCGCTGTTTCGACTCCTAGCGGGTAAAACCAGTGCGGCCATCGACTATGCACAGCTTCTGGATGATTTGCTCGCATTTCCGTATCGAAGCGAAAAAATCAAGGCCAAGTGGGCGACATCGTTTTACCAACGAGAAGCGCGAGAGGAGCAGTCATGATTGCCGGAGTATTGGAACTAAGTTGGAGAGACATTAGAGTGCTCCGGGTTACGGATCCGTATTCCGTGCATCGAGTGATCTACAGTCTGTTTCCCGATGAGCGCACACCGGAGCAAAAGAATGCGCATCAGCCGGCTGGTTTTCTCTATGCGGACAAAGGGGGCGACAAAGTCTCCAGGCGCATTTTGTTTCTCTCAAACAGGGAACCATTGGAGCCGGCATACGGCACAGTGCGCACTCGGTGCATTCCGGACAAATTCTTGCAACACGATGCATACGCGTTTGAGGTCGTCGTCAATCCCACCAAGAGGGCTGTAAACGGCAATCTTGTCCCCATCAAGCAAAGGGAGGACATACGAACGTGGTTTGAATCACGAGCGGCATCATGGGGTTTCATGTGCCTTCAGACCGAGGTCTTAGAAGTCAATGTTCAACAGTTTCGCAAGGGTGAGCATCATGTGACGCTTGAGCAGGCTGTGCTCAAGGGCGTATTGAAGGTCACGCAAAGAGATCTTTTCATCAAAAGTTTTGAAACAGGCCTCGGACGAGGCAAAGCCTTCGGCTGTGGTCTGCTCCAGATTGTTCCCATTCAAGTTTCAGGCAATTGATCAAGGAGATAAACATGTCTATCAATCCTTTTTTGAATACTCGCATTGAATTCCACATTCTTCAGTCTTTTCCCGTCACCTGTCTGAATCGTGACGATGTTGGTTCGCCCAAGACGGCAGTGGTCGGGGGTGTGACGCGCGCTCGTGTCAGTTCTCAGTGCTGGAAGCGTCAGGTTCGCATGATGCTCCATGATTTCGGAGTGAAAATCGGTACTCGCTCCAAATTGGTCAATCAACAGATTGCCGCCAAATGTCGGGAACTCGGCGCGACGGATGAACAGGCTCAGGCTTGCGGTGACGTCATCGCCAAGGCCATTGTGAAGGACACACTCTACTTCTTCACTGATACAGAAGTCGAAGAATTTGCCGCTTATGCACAGTCGAAAAACTTTGATGCGGGAGCTGTTTCAGACAAGGATATTCAGAAGCGTTCAAAGAAAGTTCTGAAACTGGCTGTCGACGGTCTTGACATTGCTCTTTTCGGTCGCATGGTGGCTCAGGCACCGGAGCTCAACGTTCAGGCTGCAGCTTCGTTTTCTCATGCGATTTCGACACACGCCGTGAATAACGAAATCGAATTCTTTACAGCGTTGGACGACCTCGATACCGCAGCCGGTCACCTTGACAATCTCGAGTTTTCTTCAGCGACGTACTATCGCTACGTTTCTCTTGATCTCGGGCAGCTGTATGAATCTTTGCAGGGCGAACAGATCCAGGAAAGCGTGCAGGCCTTTACCAAGGCTCTCTTCTTGGCTATTCCAGCAGCACGACAGGCCACGATGTCCGGTGCTTGCGGGTGGGACTACGCGAAAGTATTGGTGCGCACGGGGCAGCGTGTCCAGCTCTCGTTTGACAAGCCTGTTCGAGCCAATGACGGTTTCCTCAAGCCTAGTATCGAAGCGCTCAAGAGCGATCTTGAAAAGAAGGAAAAACTCTTTGGTTCCTTGTTCGGCAAGAAGATGGAATTCGAATTCGGCGGCAATGACAATGAAGGCATTGACGAATTGCTTGAAGCCCTGAGCAAGACGATCGGAGAAATCAATGGCTGATTCATATGTGCTGTTGTGGTTGGAGGCGCCTCTCCAGTCATGGGGCTATGAGTCGCGATTCAACAGAAGAGAAACGCTCGGCTTTCCGACGAGATCCGGCGTACTGGGACTGATTCTTTGTGCAATGGGGGCAGGAGGCCCCCAGTCGGAATGGCTGGAAAAGATGTCGCGGTATGGACAAACCGTGTTGGCCTTTGGTAAGAAAGGGCCTTCTCGGAAGTTTCGCGAAAATCTGCAGTTGGTGGATTTCCAGATGGTCGGGAGCGCATATGACGATTCCGATCCCTGGGAAACGCTTCTGATTCCCAAGACGATTGAGGGGAAAAAGGCTGTCTCCGGGGGGACGAAACTGACGTATCGGTACTACCTGCAAGACGCAAAATTCGCCGTCATTGTCTGCGTGCCGGAGGAATTGCGGAAAACGATTGAGTCCGCTTTGCAAAATCCTCATTGGGACCTGTATTTGGGGCGCAAGTGCTGCGTGCCGACGGATCTGGTATATCGAGGATGCTACTCTTCGGAAGATGAGGCCTGGCAGGAGGCATTGAACATTGCCGATGGCAAGGCTCTTGAGTGCCGTTTTACGGTGCTCGAGGGACAGCATCCGGAAAGGGGCGAGGTTATGACGCTGTCGGACGTGCCGGTGCAGTTTGGAACGTTCAAGAAATATGCCGACAGACAAATCACAATCATCGATGCCTGAAACGACTCTTCGTAAGTCTTCACCGCGGCTGTTCATCAAAGTTACGAGGGATAACCTTCCTCAAATTAAGGATCGCTATCCCTATATCTACCTCGAGCACGGTCGACTTGAAGTTGATGACAGCAGCATCAAGTGGATTGATGCTCAGGGTGGTGTTGTCAGGATCCCCGCAGCTTTGCTTCAGTGCTTGTTGCTTGGGCCGGGCACATCCGTTACTCATGAGGCTGTCAAAGTATTGGCCGCGGCGAAATGTGCCGTAATGTGGGTAGGTGAAGACAGTCTGCTTTACTACGCAAACGGCATTACGCCGACGGCTGATACCCGCAATATGCTCAGGCAGATTAAAGCGGCAGCCGATCCGGTGTTGTCTCTCGATGTTGCCCGACGGATGTTTGCCCGTCGGTTTCCTGGTGTGGATCTCCGAGCGAGAACGCTGCCGGAAATGATGGGCATGGAGGGAGTGAGAGTAAGAAACTTGTACAGGCAAAAGGCTGAACAATATGGCCTGCGCTGGGAAGGAAGACGGTTCATTCCCGGACAATTTTCAGCGAGTGATACTGTCAATAGAATTTTGACGGCATGCAACGCTGCATTGTACGGAATCTTAAATTCAATCGTTCATTCTGCCGGTTTTTCACCGTACATCGGCTTCATTCATTCCGGCAGTCCTTTGCCTTTCATCTACGACATGGCAGATCTATACAAGGCTGATTTGTGCATTGACCTGGCATTTCGTCTGACTTCTGATTTGAATGGTCACTACGACCGCAGCGCCGTTTCGGAGGCATTCCGACACCGCGTCATTGAGCTAAAGATTCTTGAGCGCGGGGTTGATGACATCAACGAAATGATCGGAGATGTTCCATGATGGTCGTCATAGCATCTGAACTGCCGCCGGCAGTTCGGGGAAGGATGAAGCTTTGGTTTATCGAACCAAAGCCAAATGTTTTTGTTTCAGGAGTCAAAGATGCGTTGTCTGAACGAATTATTCGCTATCTTGTAAGGCACTGTCCGAAAAACAGCGGCTTGATGATTTTTTCTGAGATCGGCAAGGCCCCTGGTTATGCCATTTCGGTGCTGGGTAAAACACAACGTGAGCTTATTGAGATCAGTGGCCTTCAGTTGGTTAGGGAACCCCCTTTAACCACCACAACCACAAAAAGTAGCGTTGGTTGAATTAGCCTAACGCTAAATCTTGCTGTCTTCTCCACGTCCGTGGAGGTGTTTCTTTAACCGCCTTTATGGGGAGGCAAAAACAGAAGTCTTCTCCACGTCCGTGGAGGTGTTTCCATCTACGGACATTATGAAGGAAGAGAGCATCAAGTCTTCTCCACGTCCGTGGAGGTGTTTCCGACTTTTATTCGCGCCTTTTGAACGGCGCCGAGTCTTCTCCACGTCCGTGGAGGTGTTTCTGGAGACGATCTAATCGGTTTTGTAGAAGTCAAGTCTTCTCCACGTCCGTGGAGGTGTTTCCGAGAAGGTCGACGGGTTGGTGTCGACGTTTTCGTCTTCTCCACGTCCGTGGAGGTGTTTCCAGAAGACGCAGGCTCGCACGAACATTGGCGCGGTCTTCTCCACGTCCGTGGAGGTGTTTCTCCGGGGCCATTTCTGCCTTGTCTTTTGACCGCGCAGTCTTCTCCACGTCCGTGGAGGTGTTTCCTGTCGAGTCGGTGGGTCGGACGGTCGGCGTCTGTCTTCTCCACGTCCGTGGAGGTGTTTCCGGCATAGACCCTTGTCAGTGTCCGTGTAGATCGTCTTCTCCACGTCCGTGGAGGTGTTTCTCGAGCGAGAATCGTTGTCTTCAGATTAAAAGTGTCTTCTCCACGTCCGTGGAGGTGTTTCTTGATCAGTTGCTTTTTCATTGCTTCACTTCTCGTCTTCTCCACGTCCGTGGAGGTGTTTCCTAGTTTGATCTTTTATTTTCGATCGTGCGCGCGTCTTCTCCACGTCCGTGGAGGTGTTTCTGGTGCGGATGGTCGGAACAATCTTTCCTTTATGTCTTCTCCACGTCCGTGGAGGTGTTTCCGGTAGCAACTGCTCGGATCCAAGTCTTTGATGGTCTTCTCCACGTCCGTGGAGGTGTTTCTGTCGACCATGTCGCGCATCTTGCCCGTCTGCTGTCTTCTCCACGTCCGTGGAGGTGTTTCCGAAACGACGGGTCAGTGCAATCCGACGCGCGAGTCTTCTCCACGTCCGTGGAGGTGTTTCTGGCGGCTGCTGGATCGTCGACCCCAAAGATTCGTCTTCTCCACGTCCGTGGAGGTGTTTCCGGGAGGCCCACTCTTTACTACGCTCCAAACGAGTCTTCTCCACGTCCGTGGAGGTGTTTCCCAGGGAGAAATGGGTTTGCCGTCTTCATAAAAGTCTTCTCCACGTCCGTGGAGGTGTTTCTCCCTCGACCTTTAACCTTCATGGCCGATTCCGGTCTTCTCCACGTCCGTGGAGGTGTTTCTCCAGTCAAAGGTTGCCTTGAAGTCCGTGACACGTCTTCTCCACTAAAATCACCGAGGTGATTTCAGATAATTCAGTCCGGAGAGGAGACATGTCCATCAGTCTGAAGTTGAGCGAACTCGACACACCGAGCCTTTTGATCGACAAGGCCAAACTTTTCGAAAACATTGATTATTGTCAGAGGCGCGCTCACGAGCTCGGCGTCAACTGGCGCCCGCACGTCAAGACTCACAAGTGTGCACCGATAGCCGCCATGCAGGTTCAGGGCATGTTTGGCGGCATCACGGTCTCGACTGTCAAGGAAGCCGAGTACATGTTCGATGAAGAGGGCATCACGGACATCATTTATGCCGTGGGCATCGCTCCGCAGAAGTTGCCGCGCATCGCGCTCCTCAACAGCCGTGGCGCAGACGTCAAGATCATTCTTGACAATCTCGCTAGTGCGATGGCGGTCAGTGAATTCTGCCGCGCTCACAACACCAGAATCGGTGTTCTGCTTGAAATCGATTGCGACGGACATCGTTCCGGTCTCAAGCCTGATGATCCCGCGTTGGTGACGGTAGCCAAGGCGCTGACCGACGGCGCCGTTTTCAAGGGGGTCCTGACGCATGCCGGCGACAGCTACCTTTCCCGCAATCGTGAGGAACTGGAAGCCTGCGCAGCCAACGAAGTTCATCAGATCATGAAGGCTGCCACTGTGCTTAAGGACGCGGGCTACCCGTGCGAGATAGTCTCCGTGGGGTCGACTCCGACCTTTACGGCCGTCAAGGATACTGAAGGCG